>ENA-OQJH01000031-OQJH01000031.1-human-gut-metagenome-genome-assembly--contig:-NODE-31-length-67287-cov-13.734678_pt1 | contig 67287 bp, 78 predicted proteins | sample MGYA00242597_ERZ504763 | MGnify/ENA primary metagenome ERZ504763 (study PRJEB26092, sample SAMD00036359) | human gut metagenome | host: Homo sapiens | study: EMG produced TPA metagenomics assembly of... | reverse complement strand
GTTGTATAGTATACGTTGCACTATTGTGGTGCAGTGGCATTTTTTATGCAATTTTTTTTAAAAGATGCAAATTTGTCAATAGGTAAATTACACTAAAATGCATTCGCAAATATGTGCACAAGAGAAAAACCACAAGATATAGTAACTGGGGTGGTTTTTGAATCATTATCTAGATACTTGCTAGATTAAAATAAAAACGAGAGGTGAAACGTCAATGGAGAAAAACAGAATACGTCCGGTTACATCCGGAAAAAGCATGCGTATGAGTTACTCAAGACAAAAAGAGGTTCTGCAGATGCCAAATCTGATTGAGGTCCAGAAGGATTCTTATCAGTGGTTCTTAGACGAAGGTCTCAAGGAAGCTTTTGCGGATATCTCTCCAATCACAGATTACAGCGGAAAGCTTAGTCTTGATTTTGTAGATTTTACATTATGCGAAGATGATGTAAAGTATACAATTCCTGAGTGCAAGGAAAGAGATGCAACATACGCAGCTCCTTTAAAGGTTAAAGTCAGACTTCACAACAAAGAGACAGATGAGATTAATGAGCATGAAATTTTCATGGGTGATCTGCCTTTAATGACAGAGACCGGTACATTCGTAATCAACGGTGCAGAGCGAGTTATTGTCAGTCAGTTAGTTCGTTCTCCTGGTATTTATTACGGAATTGCTCATGATAAGCTCGGAAAGACCCTGTATTCTTGTACTGTTATTCCAAACCGTGGTGCATGGCTTGAGTATGAGACAGACTCTAACGACGTTTTTTATGTAAGAGTAGACAGAACACGTAAGGTACCTATCACAGTACTTTTACGTGCACTTGGAGTAGGTACAAACCAGGCTATTCTCGATATGTTCGGAGATGAGCCAAAGATCCAGGCATCATTCAGCAAGGACCCTGCAATCACAGAGCGTGAGCCACAGGGAAGCTATGAGGCTGGTTTATTAGAGTTATATAAGAAGATTCGTCCGGGCGAGCCACTTTCAGTTGAGAGTGCAGAGAGCTTATCACAGCAATGTTCTTCGATCCTAGAAGATATGACCTTGCCAAGGTAGGACGTTATAAGTTTAATAAGAAGCTTGCTTTAAAGAACCGTATCAGTGGACAGGTTTTAGCTGAGGACGTAGTGGATCCTTCTACAGGAGAGGTTATCGCTGAGGCAGGTACTGTTGTTGACCGTGCGCTTGCCACACAGATCCAGAACGCTGCCGTTCCTGCTTTATGGATTCAGACAGAGACAAGAAATGTCAAGATTCTTTCTTCTATGATGGTTGACATCAGAAGCTGGATTCCTGAGCTTGAGGACCTAAGTCTATCGGTGTTACTGAGCTTGTTTACTACCCGGTACTCGCACAGATTCTCGAGGAGTATGATTCTCTTGAGGACAGAATCGAGGCTATAAAGAGAGATATATCTGACCTTATTCCAAAGCATATTACTAAAGAAGATATCTTCGCAACTATCAACTACAATATGCACTTAGAGTGGGGCGCAGGAACAGATGACGATATCGATCATCTTGGAAACAGACGTATCCGTGCGGTTGGAGAGCTGTTACAGAACCAGTACCGTATCGGTCTCTCAAGACTGGAGCGTGTTGTTCGTGAAAGAATGACTACACAGGACTTAGAGGGAATTTCACCTCAGTCACTTATCAATATAAAGCCTGTAACTGCCGCTGTTAAAGAATTCTTCGGTTCTTCACAGCTTTCACAGTTCATGGATCAGAACAACCCTCTTGGAGAGCTTACTCACAAGAGACGTTTATCAGCACTTGGACCTGGTGGTCTTTCAAGAGACCGTGCCGGATTCGAGGTTCGAGATGTACATTACACTCACTACGGCCGTATGTGTCCTGTAGAGACTCCTGAGGGACCAAACATCGGTCTTATCAACTCACTTGCATGCTATGCGAGAATCAATGAGTATGGCTTCGTAGAGGCTCCATACCGTAAGATTGACAAGACTGATCCTAAGAACCCGGTAGTCACAGAAGAGGTTGTATACATGACAGCCGACGAGGAGGACAACTACCACGTAGCACAGGCTAATGAGAAGCTTGATGCCGAAGGACATTTCATACGTAACTCAGTTTCAGGTCGTTACAGAGAGGAAACTCAGGAGTACGATAAGTCAGCATTTGATTATATGGATGTGTCTCCAAAGATGGTATTCTCAGTAGCTACAGCGCTGATTCCATTCTTGCAGAACGATGACCCTACACGTGCCCTCATGGGATCAAACATGCAGCGTCAGGCCGTTCCGCTTCTGACCACAGAGGCTCCTGTAGTTGGTACAGGTATTGAGACAAAGGCCGCAGTTGACTCAGGTGTCTGCGTAGTTGCAAAGGCAGACGGAGAGGTATTATCTTCAGAGTCAAACCGCATTATCATAAAAGAGAATGACGGAAATAAGAGAGAGTATATCCTTACAAAGTTCTCTCGTTCTAACCAGTCAAACTGCTACAACCAGAGACCTATCGTATTTAAGGGTGACAAGGTTAAGGCAGGCGATGTTATCGCAGACGGTCCTTCAACAAGTCAGGGAGAGCTTGCTCTTGGAAAGAACCCGCTTATCGGATTCATGACATGGGAAGGATACAACTACGAGGATGCAGTTCTTCTTTCAGAGCGTCTCGTAGAGTATGATGTGTATACATCAGTTCATATCGAGGAATATGAGGTAGAGTCACGTGATACAAAGCTCGGACCGGAGGAGATTACACGTGATGTCCCTGGTGTCGGCGACGACGCACTCAAGGACCTTGATGAGAGAGGTATCATCGTGTAGGTGCAGAGGTTCGTGCCGGTGATATCCTTGTAGGAAAGGTTACACCAAAGGGTGAGACAGAGCTTACAGCAGAGGAGAGACTTCTTCGTGCCATCTTTGGTGAGAAGGCAAGAGAGGTTCGTGATACATCACTTAAGGTACCTCATGGTGCTTACGGTATCATTGTTGATGCCAAGGTATTTACAAGAGAGAACGGCGATGAGCTTTCTCCGGGAGTAAACCAGTCAGTACGTATCTACATTGCACAGAAGAGAAAGATTTCTGTCGGTGATAAGATGGCCGGACGTCACGGTAACAAGGGTGTCGTTTCCCGTGTGCTTCCTGTTGAGGATATGCCGTTCCTTCCAAATGGACGTCCACTGGATATCGTACTTAACCCACTCGGTGTTCCTTCACGAATGAACATCGGTCAGGTCCTTGAGATTCACCTGAGTCTCGCTGCAAAGGCGCTTGGCTTCAATATCTCAACTCCTGTATTTGACGGAGCAAACGAGGTAGATATCGAGGATACACTTGAGCTTGCAAATGATTACGTAAATCTTCCGTTCGATAAGGAAGAGCTTGAGAAGGATTTACAGGCTGAGCATCCATACTGGAGCGCAGATGCTGAAATCTTCTATGATAAATATGTTGATACACTCCGTGAGGACGTTATGGAATACCTTTCAACAAACAGAGCTCACAGAAGCTTATGGAAGGGCGTTCCGATTTCCAAGGATGGAAAGGTACAGCTTCGTATGGTAGAACAGGTGAGTGCTTCGATGGAAAGACAACTATCGGACATATGCATTACCTTAAGCTGCATCACCTTGTTGACGATAAGATCCATGCACGTTCAACAGGTCCTTACTCATTAGTAACACAGCAGCCACTCGGTGGTAAGGCACAGTTCGGTGGACAGCGTTTCGGAGAGATGGAGGTTTGGGCTCTTGAGGCATATGGTGCTGCATATACACTCCAGGAGATCCTTACAATGAAGTCCGATGATGTTGTTGGCCGTGTCAAGACCTACGAGGCTATCATCAAGGGTGAGAATATCCCTGAGCCTGGTATTCCAGAGTCATTCAAGGTACTTCTCAAAGAGCTTCAGGCACTTGGTCTGGATGTCAAGGTACTTGATGAGAACAGAGAAGAGGTTGAGCTTATCGAGACAAGTGAGTACGGTAATACAGATATCAACTCAATTATCGGAAACGATAAGGACTATGCATTCGAGGACAGTGAGTCATTCGCAGAGCATGGTTTCTCAAAGAAAGAATTTGATGACAACGAAGAGCTTGTTGACATAGAAGAGGAAGAGTCTCCTGAGACAGCGGATGACGATATTTTTGCTGATGAAGTTCTTGATGACGAAGAATAATTAGAAGGGAGTGCCAAAATGCCAGAAACAAATAATATAGAAAATAATCAGGCAATGCAGTTTGATGCGATTCAGATTGGATTAGCATCTCCTGAAAAGATCAGAGAGTGGTCACATGGCGAGGTTAAAAAGCCTGAGACCATTAACTATAGAACATTAAAGCCTGAAAAAGACGGTCTTTTCTGCGAGAAGATTTTCGGACCAACGAAGGACTGGGAGTGTCATTGTGGTAAATACAAGAAGATACGTTATAAGGGTGTTGTCTGCGACCGATGTGGCGTAGAAATCACAAAGTCAAGCGTTCGTAGAGAGCGTATGGGACACATCGAGCTTGCTGCTCCTGTATCTCATATCTGGTATTTCAAGGGTATCCCATCACGTATGGGACTCATCCTTGACTTATCTCCACGTGTACTTGAGAGAGTACTGTACTTTGCTTCATATATTGTGCTTGACCCGGGCGAGACAAAGCTTGCATACAAGCAGATTCTCAACGAGTCAGAGTACCAGGAGGCATGCGATACTTATGGCCGCTCAGCATTCCGTGTAGGAATGGGTGCTGAGTCTATCCATGAGCTTTTAGCAGCAATCGATCTCGAGAAGGATTCGGCAGAGCTTAAGGCTGAGCTTGAGAATGCTACAGGCCAGAAGCGTGCACGTATCATCAAGAGACTTGAGGTTGTAGAGGCTTTCCGTGAGTCAGGAAACAAGCCTGAGTGGATGATTATGACGGTTATTCCTGTTATTCCACCGGATCTTCGTCCAATGGTTCAGCTCGATGGAGGACGTTTCGCAACAAGTGATCTTAACGACCTTTACAGACGAATCATCAACCGTAACAACCGTCTTAGAAGACTTCTTGATCTTGGAGCACCGGATATCATCGTTCGTAACGAGAAACGTATGCTTCAGGAGGCTGTCGATGCACTTATCGACAATGGACGTCGTGGCCGTCCTGTTACAGGTCCCGGAAACAGAGCTCTTAAGTCTCTTTCAGACATGCTCAAGGGAAAGGGAGGACGTTTCCGTCAGAACCTTCTCGGAAAACGAGTTGACTACTCAGGACGTTCAGTTATCTGCGTAGAGCCAAAGCTTAAGATTTATCAGTGTGGTCTTCCAAAGGAGATGGCTATCGAGCTTTTCAAGCCATTCGTTATGAAGGAGCTTGCCGCTAACGGAACCGCACACAACATAAAGAGTGCAAAGAAGATGGTTGAGAGACTTCAGCCGGAGGTATGGGATGTCCTTGAGGACGTCATCAAAGAGCATCCGGTTATGCTTAACCGAGCTCCTACACTCCACAGACTTGGAATCCAGGCCTTCGAGCCAATCCTTGTAGAGGGTAAGGCAATCAAGCTTCATCCACTCGTATGTACAGCGTTCAACGCCGACTTCGATGGAGACCAGATGGCTGTACATCTTCCACTGACTGCTGAGGCACAGGCTGAGTGCAGATTCATGCTTCTGTCACCTAACAACCTGCTTAAGCCTTCCGATGGTGGACTTGTAGCCGTTCCTTCACAGGATATGATCCTTGGAGTTTACTACCTCACAATGAGAAAGCTCGCTGATTACAAGGATGATCCAAAGATGGTTGCACAGGTGTCATCAGACACTGTATACAATGATATTGAGGAGCTTAGAAAGCTCACAACTCCTGATGAAAATACAGGAAAGGCTGAGCTTGGCTTATATGACCTCATCTGGTTTGAGGATGTCACAGACGGAAACCGTCGTGTGCTTTGCAGACCGATAGATCTTCTCGGCCGTTACTATGGAAGTGTTAATCTTGCAATGCTCGCTTACGAGAACAAGGAGATTACTCTTCACCAGAATATCTTTGTACACCGTACAGTAAAGCTTGCTGACGGCACAAAGGTTTCAGGTTTTACAGAGACAACAGTAGGACTTTTGATATTCAATGAGAATATTCCACAGGATCTTGGTTTTATAGACAGATCAAAGGCTGAGAATGCACTCAAGTTTGAGGTTGAGTTCCACGTTGGTAAGAAACAGATCAAGCAGATCCTTGAGAAGGTTATCAACACACACGGAGCTACAACAACAGCAGAGGTTCTTGACAATGTCAAGGCTATGGGATACAAGTATTCAACCCAGGCTGCCATGACAGTTTCAATTTCAGATATGACAGTGCCACCACAGAAGCCACAGATGATCGCTGATGCACAGGACACTGTAGATAAGATTACAAGACAGTACAAGCGTGGACTTATCACTGATGAGGAGCGTTACAAAGAGGTTATCGAGACATGGAAGGATACAGATGATGCCCTTACAAAGGCACTTCTTACAGGTCTTGATAAGTACAACAACATCTTCATGATGGCAGATTCCGGAGCCCGTGGATCTGATAAGCAGATCAAACAGCTTGCAGGTATGCGAGGACTCATGGCTGATACAACAGGTCGTACAATCGAGCTTCCTATCAAGTCATGCTTCCGTGAGGGTCTTGACGTACTTGAGTACTTCATGTCAGCACATGGAGCTCGTAAGGGACTTTCAGATACAGCGCTTCGTACAGCCGATTCAGGATACCTTACAAGACGTCTTGTAGATGTTTCACAGCATATGATCGTTCGTGAGTCAGACTGCTGTGCAGGCACAGGACGTGAGATTCCGGGAATGGTTGTAAAGGCATTCATGGAGGGTCGAGAGGAAATCGAGAGCTTCAGGAGAGAATTACAGGTCGTTTCTCTTGCAACACAATCTGCGATAAGGATGGCAATGTAATCGTTAAGGCCAACCATATGATCACACCAAAGCGTGCAGCAAAGGTTATGGCAGAGGGTGTTGACGAGAACGGTAATCCAATCACACAGGTTAAGATCCGTACAGTACTTACCTGCCGTTCACACATGGGAGTATGTGCTAAGTGTTACGGTTCAAACCTTGCAACAGGTCAGGCAGTACAGGTTGGTGAAGCAATCGGTATTATCGCAGCACAGTCAATCGGTGAGCCTGGTACACAGCTTACCATGAGAACCTTCCATACAGGTGGTGTTGCCGGTGGAGATATCACACAGGGTCTTCCTCGAGTAGAGGAGATTTTCGAGGCACGTAAGCCTAAGGGACTCGCTATTATCACAGAGTTCGGCGGAATTGCCACAATCAAGGATACAAAGAAGAAGCGTGAGGTTATCGTTACAAACAACGAGACAGGCGAGACAAAGGCTTACCTCATTCCTTACGGCTCACGTATCAAGGTTGTAGACGGACAGGAGCTTGAGGCCGGCGATGAGCTTACAGAGGGTTCTGTAAATCCACACGATATCCTCAAGATTAAGGGTGTTCGTGCGGTTCAGGATTACATGCTCCGCGAGGTACAGCGTGTTTACCGTTTACAGGGTGTTGAGATTAACGATAAGCATGTCGAGGTTATAGTTCGTCAGTGCTTACAGAAGATCCGCGTAGAGGAGCCGGGAGATTCAGATTTACTTCCGGGCAGCATGGTTGATGCCCTTGACTTCTTAGAGCTCAACGAGAAGCTTGAGGAAGAGGGCAAGGAGCTTGCAGTTGGCTCACAGGTATTACTTGGAATCACAAAGGCATCTCTTGCAACCAACTCATTCCTGTCAGCAGCTTCATTCCAGGAGACAACAAAGGTTCTTACTGAGGCAGCAATCAAGGGCAAGGTTGATCCGCTTATCGGTATGAAGGAGAACGTAATCATCGGTAAGCTCATCCCGGCAGGAACAGGTATGAAGATTTATCGTAATATCAAGCTTGACAGCGATGTAAACGATGACGATACACTTGATTTTGATGATGATGATTTTGCGGATTTCGCAGAGGAAGAGGCAGTCGGAGTCATTGATAAAGATGCTGAATCAGTTGATGAAGAATAATTACTGATGTTTGTACTTAAGCTACAGAAGCTGTTACAAACCAAAAACAAAGAAGTCCGGGAAACCGGACTTCTTTCTTGTATTATATTGAAAACAAAATTGGTCTTGACAAAACAGACAAGGATTTGTATAATATTTTAGCGTGCATAAGATTGCACTGCTTAAAATAAAACAGGAGGTGAAAATAATGCCAACATTTAACCAGTTAGTAAGAAAAGGACGTCAGACATCTGTAAAGAAGTCTACAGCACCAGCTCTTCAGAGAAGCTTTAACTCTCTCCAGAAGAAGCCAATCAACACTTCTTCTCCACAGAAGCGTGGTGTATGTACAGCTGTTAAGACAGCTACTCCTAAGAAGCCTAACTCAGCTCTTAGAAAGATTGCCAGAGTTCGTCTTTCAAACGGAATCGAAGTAACTTCATACATTCCTGGTGAGGGACACAACTTACAGGAGCATAGCGTTGTTCTGATTCGTGGTGGCCGTGTTAAGGATTTACCAGGTACACGTTACCATATCATCCGTGGTACATTAGATACTGCAGGTGTTGCAAACAGAAAACAGGCCCGCTCTAAGTACGGCGCAAAGAGACCAAAAGCTGCTAAATAATTTAGCAACATTGTGTATCACAAACAGAACTAAAGTAGGTTAGTGTTGGGATTAGACCTGCAGATGCAGGATTTCACTTTATGAATACAATTCCGCACGAACACATTAGAGAGACACATGTGAGTACCGATGAATTAATCCACAAATATCATGATTAAGGAGGGAAGTAACGTGCCACGTAAAGGACATACTCAGAAAAGAGACGTATTAGCAGATCCAATGTACAACAGCAAAGTAGTTACAAAGCTTGTTAACAGCATTATGTTAGACGGTAAGAAAGGCGTAGCTCAGAAGATTGTATACGGAGCATTTGCTACAGTAGAAGAGAAGACAGGAAGACCAGCTCTTGAAGTATTCGAAGAGGCTATGAACAATGTAATGCCAGCTCTCGAAGTAAAAGCAAGACGTATCGGTGGTGCCACATATCAGGTACCAATCGAGGTTCGCCCTGATCGTCGTCAGGCTTTAGGCCTTCGTTGGTTAACAGCATTCTCACGTGCCAGAGGAGAGAAAACTCAGGCTGAGAGATTAGCTAACGAGATCATGGATGCAGCTAACAACACAGGCGCATCTGTTAAGAGAAAAGAAGATATGCACAAGATGGCAGAGGCAAACAAGGCATTCGCACATTACAGATTCTAGTTTCTGTAAGAAGCTTACAGCTTTGCTTTTGATTCATGCAGCAAACCGGATTTGTAACAGAGCCCGGTTGTGCATAGGACACTAAATATAGGAGGAAAAAACCTTGGCTGGAAGAGAATATCCACTTGAGAGAACCAGAAATATTGGAATCATGGCTCATATCGATGCTGGTAAAACAACACTGACAGAGCGTATTCTTTATTATACTGGTATTAACTATAAAATCGGTGATACTCATGAAGGTACTGCTACCATGGACTGGATGGAGCAGGAGCAGGAAAGAGGTATTACAATTACTTCTGCCGCTACAACATGTCACTGGACACTTGAAGAGTTCACTAAACCAAAGCCAGGAGCACTTGAGCATCGTATCAACATCATCGATACACCGGGTCACGTTGACTTCACAGTAGAAGTTGAGCGTTCACTCCGTGTACTTGATGGCGCAGTTGGTGTGTTCTGTGCAAAGGGTGGTGTTGAGCCTCAGTCAGAGAACGTTTGGCGTCAGGCGGACACATACAATGTACCTCGTATGGCATTCATCAATAAGATGGATATCTTAGGTGCAAACTTCTACGGAGCTGTTGATCAGATCCGTACAAGATTAGGAAAAAATGCTATCGTGCTTCAGTTACCAATCGGTAAAGAGGACGATTTCAAAGGAATTATCGACCTTTTCGAGATGAAGGCTTATATCTACAATGATGAGAAGGGTGACGATATCACAGTTACTGATGATCTTGGAGATATGGCTGATCAGGCTGCAGAGTACCGTACAGAGCTTATTGAGAAAATCTGTGAGTTAGATGACGATCTCATGATGCAGTATCTTGAGGGTGAGGAGCCATCTGTAGAGGATATGAAGAAGGTTCTTCGTAAAGCAACATGTGAGTGTACAGCAGTACCTGTATGTTGTGGTTCTGCATACCGTAACAAGGGTGTACAGAAGTTACTTGACGCTATTGTTGAGTACATGCCAGCTCCTACAGATATCCCTTCAATCAAGGGAACAGATCTTGATGGAAATGAGATTGAGAGACATTCATCAGATGATGAACCATTCTCAGCACTTGCATTCAAGATCATGGCAGATCCATTCGTAGGAAAGCTTGCATTCTTCCGTGTTTACTCAGGAAAATGTAAGGCAGGTTCTTATGTATTAAATGCAACAAAGGATAAGAAAGAGCGTATCGGACGTATTCTTCAGATGCATGCTAATAAGAGACAGGAATTGGATGAGGTTTACTCAGGTGATATCGCTGCTGCTGTTGGATTTAAATTCACAACAACAGGTGATACAATCTGTGATGAGCAGCATCCGGTTATCCTTGAGTCTATGGAGTTCCCAGAGCCAGTTATCGAGCTCGCTATCGAGCCAAAGACAAAAGCTGGACAGGGTAAGTTAGGTGAGGCTCTTGCAAAGCTTGCAGAGGAGGATCCTACATTCCGTGCTCATACTGATCAGGAAACAGGTCAGACAATCATCGCTGGTATGGGTGAGCTTCACCTTGAGATCATCGTTGACCGTCTTCTCCGTGAGTTCAAGGTTGAGGCAAACGTTGGTGCACCTCAGGTTGCTTACAAGGAGACATTTACAAAGGCTGTTGATCAGGAATACAAATATGCTAAGCAGTCAGGTGGACGTGGACAGTACGGACATTGTAAGGTTCGCTTCGAGCCAATGGATGCCAATGGAGAAGAACTTTTCAAGTTCGATTCAGAGGTTGTCGGTGGTGCTATTCCAAAGGAGTACATCCCATCAATCGGCGAAGGTATCGAGGAGGCTACAAAGGCCGGCTCTCTTGGTGGATTCCCAGTAGTTGGTATCCATGCAACAGTATATGATGGATCTTACCATGAGGTCGATTCATCAGAGATGGCATTCCACATTGCCGGATCTATGTGTTTCAAAGAGGCTATGGCAAAGGCCGCACCTGTATTACTTGAGCCTATCATGAAGGTAGAGGTTACAATGCCTGAGGAGTACATGGGAGACGTTATCGGTGATGTTAACTCTCGTCGTGGACGTATCGAGGGTATGGACGATCTCGGCGGTGGAAAGATTGTACATGCATATGTACCACTTGCAGAGATGTTCGGTTACTCTACAGACCTTCGTTCTAAGACACAGGGACGTGGAAACTACTCAATGTTCTTCGACAGATATGAGCCGGTTCCAAAGAATGTACAGGACAAGGTTCTTGCTAACCACGCAAAATAATTGCAAATTAGCAAACAATTTATAGTACAAATGATGAAATATATACTATATATGGTATAAAAATCAAAAATAAAGCATTTCCCCTTGAAAAAGGGGGATTTGCCATAAAATTTACTTGAAAAAACTTTGATTATTTCGTATAATCAAAGCAGTCGGTAGATTATAAAAAAAGCCCATGGGGCATAAAAGTTTAAGGAGGACGTTTCAAAATGGCAAAGGCTAAATTTGAAAGAACAAAACCACATTGTAATATTGGTACCATCGGTCACGTAGATCATGGTAAAACAACTTTAACAGCAGCTATTACAGCAGTATTAGCAGCTCGTGTCGCTGGTAACACAGCTACAGATTTCGCTAACATTGATAAGGCTCCAGAGGAGAGAGAGCGTGGAATCACAATTTCTACAGCTCACGTTGAGTATGAGACAGAAAAGAGACATTACGCACACGTTGACTGTCCTGGACATGCTGACTACGTAAAGAACATGATCACTGGTGCAGCTCAGATGGATGGTGCTATCCTCGTTGTTGCTGCTACTGATGGTGTTATGGCTCAGACAAAGGAGCACATCCTCCTTTCTCGTCAGGTAGGTGTTCCTTACATCATCGTATTCCTTAACAAGTGTGATATGGTTGACGACCCAGAGCTTATCGAGCTCGTAGAGATGGAAGTTACAGAGCAGCTTGAGGAGTACGGATTCAATGATTGCCCAATCATCCAGGGATCAGCTCTTAAGGCTCTTGAGGATCCAATGGGACCTTGGGAGACAAGATCATGGAGCTTATGGATACTGTTGATTCTTATATCCCAGATCCACAGCGTGATACAGATAAGCCATTCCTTATGCCAGTAGAGGACGTATTCACAATCACAGGTCGTGGTACTGTTGCAACTGGTAGAGTAGAGCGTGGTACACTTCACCTCAACGACGAGTTAGAGATCCTTGGTGTTAAAGAGGACGTTCAGAAGACTGTTGTTACTGGAATCGAGATGTTCCGTAAGCAGTTAGACGAGGCTCAGGCTGGTGATAACATCGGAGCACTTCTCCGTGGTATTAACCGTGACCAGATCGTTCGTGGACAGGTTCTTGCTAAGCCTGGTACAGTAACATGTCACCATAAGTTCACAGCTCAGGTTTACGTTCTTACAAAGGACGAGGGTGGACGTCATACTCCATTCTTCAACAACTATCGTCCACAGTTCTACTTCAGAACAACAGACGTAACAGGTGTTTGCGAGCTTCCAGCAGGAACAGAGATGTGCATGCCTGGTGATAACGTAGAGATGACAATCGAGCTCATCCATCCAGTAGCTATGGAGCAGGGTCTTACATTCGCTATCCGTGAGGGTGGACGTACAGTAGGATCTGGACGTGTTGCTACAGTTATCGAGTAATACAATCTTAATATGGATTTGTTATCGTAAGATAACGTTGTGTCTAAACGTAAGATACCCGTAGAACTTCGGTTCTACGGGTTTTTCTGTATCTTAAAGAGAGAATGATTTGAAAAATTATAAGTAGAGAAATAGCGAAATATTTATCAGCAAGATAAAATACAGATAAATTTAAAATTGAAAAATAAGACCAGTGGTGCCAAAACGGTGCCCAAAAAGAAACTCCTGCGAATGTTTGCCATTCACAGGAGTGATTTTTTACCAACCTTTAATCTGCTTGATCTGTTCAGCACGTTTCGGATCTCGATGATATTGCAGTTTCAGACGGATTGTTTCTACAACTTCCTGTCTGGCTTCATCATCAAGCTGATAGAATGATGTAAGTAGATTATCTACATCAGGCATACTATTTTTGCCAAAAAGATACATCAACGGATACATAGAATTTTTTAAGTAAGTCTTTACACGACTTGCGTCTAAGGCTCCGTTCAAACCGTCTGGAAGTGTAGGATAAATCTCTTCTTCCTTAATTGTGTCAGAAAATGGACTGGCAGAACATATCTCATTCACATCAATTTGCAATTCGTTTGCAAGTCTTAAAGCAAAATCAAATCGAATATTGGAATCTTTTTGAATGATTGAATATAAGGTTGTAGCACTGATTCCAGTTGCTTTTGCAATTTTACGGACATTTATAAGTGGTTAAGAGATCTGATGTATGCGTAGAAAATGGAAAATATGTTACAAATAAAACGAGAATTTGAACTCGAAATTTGGGAAAAATAATGAAAATAACTTGACATTTGAAAATAAGAGATGTATTCTTAAGATAAATTCAATAAACGGGACGTGGATAAAAATGTTTAATCTTGAAGAATTGAGCTTGGAGTTTGTAGAGATTTCTGAATTAAAAACCTCTAAGAACTTATTTGGACCAGTTATGTACGGAACAGGTGTGAGAATGTAGTTTGTAGAAAAGACTTGCTCTATGTAAAAAGAAATATAGAGTAGGTCTTTTTATTTAAAAAGGATTATAGGAGAGAATATATGAATAAATTAACTACAGCTGTATGGGAAATAACAATGGGTTGTAATATGCGTTGTAAACATTGCGGTTCAAGTTGTGCAGAAGCGCTACCCGATGAGTTGAATACATCAGAAGCTCTTGAGGTGTGTGACCAATTAAAAGATTTGGGATTAAAAGTTATTACATTATCTGGAGGGGAACCTACGACACGTAGTGACTGGCATATTATTGCGAAAAGATTAGTAGATAATGGCATAATAACAAGTATTATTACAAATGGTTGGTTGATTGATGAAAACTTTATTCATAATGCGATAACATCAGGAATTAGAAGTGTCTGTTTAAGTATTGATGGTCTTGAAAAAACTCACGATTTTATACGGAGATCGGGATCATTCAATAAAAGTATTAAAGCATTGAAAGAATTAAGAAAAAATAATATTTCGACATCAGTAATAACTTCAATAAATAAAGAAAATATATGTGAATTGGAAGAACTATATCAATTATTAAGTGATTTGGGAGTTAATAGTTGGCAGTTACAGATTGCATTACCAATGGGGAATTTTGCAAACGCCAGAATGGCTTATAGAACCTCAAGATATTCTTTCTATTATTGATTTTGCATATAATAAAATTGGAGGTAAGTTGTTAATTGTTTTGGCAGATTGCATAGGTTATTATAGCAATAAAGATATAAAAGTAAATGAGAATTTTCTTAATGATAATTGGTCTTGGACAGGTTGTGGAGCAGGAAAGCATGTAATTGGTATTCTGCATAATGGAGATATTGTTGCTTGTACTTCTATTAGAGATAAAACATTAGTAGCGGGAAATATTCGTGAAAAATCTTTAAAGTCGATTTGGGAAGTCCGGACTCTTTTAAGTGGAATAGAAATTTTGATAGTAGTAAGTTAAAAGGATTTTGCAGAGAATGTCGTTATACAGAACGATGCTTAGGAGGATGTAGTAATAGTCGTTATTGCATTAACGGCTCATTTGAAAGTGAAAATAGATACTGTGCATATAATGTTGAAATGAAAAAATGGAAAAAATATTTGGAATCACTTAATGATATATCAGAAATTGATAATGTTATAGAAAAAGCAGCGGCTTTAAAACATCAGGATCTTTATAAGATAGCTTGCGAAATTAAACAATCTAAATTATGATTAGAGAGGTAACAAATATGAATAAACATGAGTTATATCATAACCACAATTATGTTTATCTGCTGACTTCTAATATTATTAACCGCTGTGGTGATTCATTAGATACAATACTTTTTACATGGTTGGTATATTTACTTACAAATAGTGCAGGGTGGTCTGCGATTATTTTTGGTATTAATCAAGCTACTTCTGTAATTATTCAACCATTTATAGGTCCATTAGTCGAGAATATGAATAAAAAGAAAGTGTTAGTACTTTCAGATATAGCTCGAGTTCTGTTAGTTTTGTATATATTATATGTATATACACAAAACATGCTTTCACCATTAATATTGGTTTTTATGACAATATCCATTTCATTAATAGAAGCATTTCATATGCCAGCAGGGGTAGCAGTTATTCAGCATGTACTTCCTAATGAACATTATGATAAAGGTGTAAGTGTCAATGTGTCTTGTACCAAAATAGCAGTATTAGTTGGAACTGGCTTGTCAGGCATAGTGATTAGTTCATTTGGAATAGGTATTTCTTTAGCGATAGATGCTTTGATATTTTTAATATCAGCGTTGCTTATAGTAAAAATAGAATTTTCTGTTCAAGAAGAAAAGAAGACAAACCGAATAATTGGCAGAGAATATTTAATTTCGCTTAGAGATGGATTTAGTTATGTATTTGACCATAAGAAGCTATTAAAACTATGTTTTTTATGTATTCTAATTAATTCAGCAGTGGTTCCATTTGATGCACTGCTCGCCCCGATTGCAAGAGAAATGTTTAGTGGGGATGCCAAAATTGTTTCATTACTAAGTGTAAGCGTAACTATTGGTACTATTTTGGGATCATTGACTTTTGCAAAAATGAAAGAGGAGAAAAAAAATAATACACTTGTTACATTTTGTGGAATTGTTTTAGGTGTATACTATGTTTTTATTGCATTTGTTTCAAAATATATTGCAAATCCTATAACTCAAAAATTACTGTTGCTAATCGGTTCGATAATAATTGGTGCAGCATTGGGATTAATGATTACTTATGTACAAGTGAAATTTGTAAAAGAAGTTACTAAAGAATATATAGGACGTGTTTCTGCAATTCGATTTTCACTTACATACGCATGCGCGCCAGTGGTATCTTTTGTGATTAGTATTATATACAAAGTTACTGTTGTTGATACAAGTTCACTTTTTGTGGGATTTGGTATTGTAATAATAATTCTTTTTCTTTTGGCAAATAAGATTACGTTTTCTCCTTTGAAGAAGGGCGATAAAAGTTATTAGAAATTATTTATATGAAAAACTGGCTGCTTTTTGGCTATAAATTAAAGCTGATAGAGAAGAGTATAAACAGCAGAAGAGAAGCTTTTTGACTGAGGCTTCCGGTGCCAAAACGGTGCCAAGAAATCAGGCAAATAAAAATAAATAGTACAAATCAGTCGTTTTTCACTGTATTTTGGAGAGAAAACCATAAAAAATATGAGGTAAAATGATATTAAAGTATCGTGAGGGTGGACGTACAGTAGGATCTGGACGTGTTGCTACAGTTATCGAGTAATACAATCTGAATATGGATTTGTTATCGTAAGATAATGGTGTGTTTAAACATAAAAAACCCGTAGAACTTCGGTTCTACGGGTTTTTCTGTTGCCTGGAAATATCAAAAAGAGAATGATGAAATTGAGAAGTTTACAAAGCTCTTATTTTTCTAGATTGACGGAAAGGAGAGGAAGAATGAAGGAGAAGAAATAGGAAAGAGGGAATCTCACTATATAGTGAGAAAACTGCTTGTTGCTGCATCTAGTATATGATAAAATGTGATTAGAGTTATTTTTGATTTTGGAGGAATTCAGATGTCGATTTGTTATGACAAATTATGGAAATTACTAATAGATAAAAAAATGAACCGCACAGAATTAAAGGAAGCGTCAGGAATAAGTTTTAATGTGTTAGCTCGATTAGGAAAGAATGAGCCGGTTTCATTTGAATCAATAGAAAAAATATGTTTTACATTAAATTGTAAGATAGAAGAGGTTGTAGAGATACAAAAAGAAGAACCACTGCAAATCGATAGTGATGCATTTAAAACCATAGAACTGTTTGCTGGAGCTGGAGGTTTGGCTTTAGGTATAGAAAAAGCTGGTTTTGAATCATTAGGACTAATAGAGTTTGATAAAGATGCAGCAGAATCTTTGAAGAAAAATAGGCCGAACTGGAGAGTTATTCATGATGATATAGCTAATATTTCTTGTTTGGATTTGGAAGATTATTTTGACATAAAAAAAGGAGAACTGGATCTACTTTCGGGAGGGGCACCATGTCAGGCTTTTTCTTATGCTGGAAAAAGATTAGGGCTTGAAGATGCAAGAGGTACGCTTTTTTATCACTATGCAACTTTTTTGCAGAAATTGCAACCAAAGATGTTTTTATTTGAAAATGTGAGAGGATTGTTGACACATGATAAGGGAAGAACATATGCAACGATAACAAATATTTTTGAACAGGCAGGATACACCATTCAGAAAAGAGTTTTAAATGCGTGGGATTTTGGTGTGCCACAGAAGAGAGAGAGACTAATCACTGTTGGGATTAGAAACGATTTAGTGGAGAAGATTTCATTCTCATTTCCAAAAGAACATGATTATAAGCCGGTTTTGAGAGATGTCTTGTTGGATTGTCCAAAAGGACCAGGAGTGCCATACGGAGAGAATAAAAGGAAAATATTTGAATTGGTACCGCCTGGGGGCTATTGGAAGGATATCGATCCAGAGATTGCAAAAGCGTATATGAAAAGTTGCTGGGATATGGAAGGTGGAAGAACAGGAATTCTTAGGAGAATGAGTTTGGACGAACCATCATTGACGGTGTTGACTTCACCATCCCAGAAGCAAACAGAAAGATGTCATCCATTGGAAGCAAGACCGTTTACAGTACGAGAGAATGCAAGATGTCAAACATTTCCAGATGAATGGCAGTTTTGTGGAAGTGTTCAATCTCAGTATAAACAGGTTGGTAATGCTGTTCCTGTCAACTTAGCATATGAAATTGGGTTGGAGATACATAAATCATTAGAGGAGGTAAAATAAATGGCGTGGAATCTGGATTTTATATCAGAAGAAGATTTTAAGAAGCATGTACGAGCAACAATTATGAAATATGGGGAAAAGCTTGAATCGTATGATTTAAAGCGATTCAATAGTAATTTGATTGATCCAATCAAACTGATTTTGATAAATCGGTGTATCGTACAAGCTGGGAAGAAATTGTAAATAATGAAATTTTCAGGCAGAGAGATAAGTCTAATAATAATGATATAGGATATTTTCATCAGAATATTTTTTCTTATTTCAAAGGCTGCGAAGTACCACAGGCAGGCTGGGATGTTATTTACAAAAATCCAGAAGGCATACAAATGCCGGATGGAGATATTGTGCATACAATATATGTAGAAATGAAGAATAAACACAATACTATGAATTCTGCATCATCAGCAAAAACATATATAAAAATGCAAGGACAGATTTTGGAAGACGATGATTGTGCGTGTCTGTTGGTTGAAGCAATTGCAAAGAAATCACAGAATATAAAATGGTCAACAAAAGTTGATGGAAAAAATGTACAGCATAGATTGATTCGGCGTGTGAGTATGGATCAGTTTTATGCAATTCTCACTGGTGAAGAAGATGCATTTTATAAGATGTGTATGGTATTGCCAGAGGTAATTAATTCTGTCGTAAATGAAGAAGGCGGGGTCGAAGTGCCGCATGATACTGTTATCGATGAATTGAGAAAAGTAGCAGCATTGTATGGTGATGAAAATGGCGAGCTATCCATGGCAATGGCTGTATATATGCTTGGATTTAATACGTATATGGGATTTGATGACAAAATCCGTGGAGAATTAGGAGTAGATAAAGACGGAATGTTGAAACGAATTTATGAATATGTAAAAAGATTGCAATAGCATTGCAGACATAAAGCGATTGAGTGTAACAAAAGGATTGAAATATGAATAATCTGAAGGAACCGGACATTAAAGAAAGGTTATTGAAAAATGATACCCTATTTAGAGACGTCCACATAATAAAACAAAATTTGATATATTGGATGAAGATAAAGAACATTATGGTGTAAGTATCGCATTCCAAGATATTCAAGAACTGCGAGAAGATTTTATAAATGATTTATTAGATGCTATTGTAGATTTGGTATATAGTTCAGAAAAATATAAAGAACTGAGAGGCCGAGAAAGCAGATTTATGATAAGACAGTAAATAGTTCTTTTAAGGGGACGGGGGGTTGGAGTATTTGGTGGAAAAGAATGTCCGCACAGTAGCAGTTGTTGGATTGCAAACCGTTTACCGTATTGATTCAACAATCAAATGTGGTTTTGAGCATGGTTTTAAAATGATTGTGCATGAGAGTGCAAATTCTACATTTGATAATGCTTTTATGACAGGAGAGCAGAGTTACAAGTATTATAATGAGTTTATGTGGGAGGGCAGATATACGGAGTGTATTTCTGTGGCGGAAACGATTGAGAGGATGAAGGGGAGTACAGAATGGAAGAAGTTATTAGAAAATACTTTCGATGTTGGCTGGATAAAGATGTTGCTGCTGTAAAGGAGATTTTCAGCGACGATATTATTTACAGCGAGTGTTATGGTCCGGTGTATAAAGGCAATGGACAGATAATCAGATGGTTTGAAGATTGGAACCGGAAAGGTACTGTTTTGCAGTGGGAAATAAAGCGTGTGATTGTTACCGGGAATACAGTTGTTGTGGAATGGTATTTTAAATGTGATTACGAGGCAATGTGGATGGTTTTGATGGAGTGACCATAGCCGAGTTTGATGATGATATGAAGATTTGTGATTTGAAGGAGTTTCAGTCGAAGGCAGAGCATTATTGTCCTTATGAGGGATAATGCTATTACAAATAGAAAAGAACAAAGGATGTGAGAAGGGGATGATAAGATGTACCAGTTACGACGACGGAACGAAACAATGAAAAGGCTAGTGAATATGAAACAAAAGCAATGTTATATCTTTTTGGATGTCGTCAGGATAGCAGGGATATGGATGTTTTTATTATAGATTGTTTTAATGATGTATCTGGTGCGAATCGTGATGTGAATAGATTGTGGGATGTTCAGTCTAAAGGGGTTAAGTCTTTAAATCCTAAAAAGATAGTTCGGTGGTGAAGAAGCTGAGCTTGTATTTCCAACACTCAAAGAAACAATAACAGAGATTAGATACATTAGAGAATAAATAATTAAGAAGGTGAAAAATGGAGTACATTGAAATTGACAAAAAGATATTTCTGCAAGTGTTTCAATATGAGGATATTGAAGCCTTTACCGAAGTATGTGAATGATCTCAAGAAGCTAACTATTTTGCGATTAAAAAAATATGGAATCCGGGAATTGAAGTGATTCTTGTTTATAAGCGTTTTTGGAGAATAATAAGTAACAATATTGGTTTTATTTCGATGATAGATTGTGAACGGTTAAGTAATAATGAAAAGAAAATGGTAAGTCTATTGGGAGTACCGAAAAAATATAAGGGGTTTTTATTAATGATATGAGAATGTCGGTGACATTTAGACACAAAGGGATAGGCACAAAAGTCGTAACCAAAATATTGCAAGATGATAAGACCTATATGTTGGAACCTGCAGAGGATGGTAAAATATTTTGGAAGAAATTTGGTTTTAAGGAAACTGGCAAATTAGCGATTCGTGAAAATTGAGTAAGATTTGGTTGGAGAATTTTCTTATACACTGAGTAAGAGTTCTTTTATGAAAGAGAGGTGGATGGTTAATGCTTTTGTCGGATTATATTGATGTAGGAAAATATTTTGAGGATAATGGTGTGTTTGACCCGGTGTTGGATAATGATAACGGCTTTTTATCAACATCTTAAGATTGAAAACAGCAAAAACACATGAGTTCCAAGAGTCTTATCAAAGGATTAATGATTTGTTTCGAAAAATAATAAAGTTGCTTGACCGTGCTGAGAAAAAGAATATATCAGATATATTTTTAGACAAGCATTGACATTGTTTGATTTCTCTGAAGTGAATGGTATAGGTCTTGGATTCTCAGAAAAAGCACCTGGTTCAGGATTTGGACCGCAATTGTCAAAAAGAGTAATTGAGACAGCATATGATATTGTTAAAGCTGGAATTACTGATCCTGAATTTTTTCAATTGTTACCTTTGTTTCAAAATGACGTAGGACCTGATAGATTGAGTGACATGATTGCAACAATTATTCTTCCGGATATAGAAGCCTATACAAAAAGAGTTTACATGGAATGTGGAATAGATGAGGTGAAGTATCCGGATAAAAAATTTGTAGGATCATATATGCTCAATCCTTATAGAAAACATGAGATTTTATTGCTTCCAATAGAAATTTTACATAAACTTCCAATAGCGAAATCGTGGGAAGAAATTGATTCGGTTGTGACAGAAAATAATATTATTCGTTCAGTAATGAATCAGCAGGTTGCAGAAGAGTGGTCAAAATATTCAGCTTCATTGAAAAAACAGTATTTGCGTGAAAAAGTATTTACGGATAGTAATACATGTCAGTATGTAGTAGATGAATATAAGAAAGAAGAATTAGACTTATATAACCCAGAAGATAGAATTGAGTACCTGTTAGAAAAGATTTGGCAGAGAATTGCAAAATTGGATATGTCATGGAAGACAAAATTGCAGATTGAGGCTATTGATAGTAAGGCGGCAGCATTAGAAATAATGGAATATTTTAAACAGTGGGTTGAGAACAATAAAGGCTGGGAAGTAATTCAAGATGCAAGTAGTCGTAATAGAGAAAAAATTCTTCAGAGAATTATTCATTTATCTGGTTTATGTTACATAGAAAAGAATAATCTTGATATGAGTTGTGAACCTGATGAGGGAAGAGGCCCTGCGGACTTTAAAGTAAGCAGAGGACAAGATAAAACTTTAATTGAAGTGAAGTTGTCTTCTAATTCTCAGTATTTGCATGGTTATGAAGTGAAAGTTGAAGAGTATGGAAAAGCTGAAAATACAGATAAATTAGTTTATGTTCTGGTAGATATAGGAAACCCGTTAAAGGTAAAAAAATTGAAAGAACTGCATGAGCAAAATATAAGACAAGGCAAGAAAGTTTTGGAGTTGATAATAATAGATTCAACGTCGAAAGAGTCTGCAAGTCGTGCTTGAATTGTGGGAGGGATATTATGCTGAATTTAGTGGTATTTGAAACAGAAGAAGAACTCTGTGAGTTGACAGGACTGACAGAAGAAGAATTGTGGCAAAAAGGTTTTAATCTTGATGATTGGGAGATTGGTATTGATAGAATTAAAACTTGGCGAGTTTGAACCTCAAGATAAGGGGCAGACAGAGTTATATCCTCGTTAGCTTGAAAAATATGAGAAAGCCGAAGGAGAAGAAAGCCCGGTAGCATTAATTTTATGTGCAGAAAAATCACAAGAAACGATTGAATTAATGAAATTAGATCATGGAAGTATACAGGTGGGGCAGTATTTGACGAAAATGCTACCTAAAGAGTTCTTGGAGAAAAAGTTGTCGTTGGCAATTGCTAATGCAAAGGAACAGTTAGAGCAGCGGAAAGAATAGTATATGCTATAGATGGTACTTTAATTTCAGAAAGTACCATCTGTTAATATATTCAAATCGGTTTGCACAATATGAAGAAAGGCAGGCAAGGGTAATGGATTATAAAGCATTAAATGAGAACCAAAGAAAAAGAATGTTACAGATAAGTAAAAATGATTTTTCGATGGAATGGGAAAATCCTGTTTTCTTGATGCACTTATTGGAAAACTTCCTCCCATACATCACGACCGAAATGAGGAAAATATTAAAACGGAACTTGCCGAATTAAACAAGTATTATTCTCAATTTGATTTTTTCGCAACTGATAGAGCTAAATTTATTCAAGAAATAAAAGTATTAATTAATGTTATACATAATAAAAATGAGAATTGGTACGGTCTTGATTTATATAGAGTAGAAGAATGCATTCGGCAGCAGGAGTTTTGTTTGATTTCTGGAGAAGGCGGAATAGGAAAAAGTTATTTTATTAAATGTCTTGAAGAAGAATTTGAACGTAATGGTATTCCACATTTGTGTATCTATGGAAAATTTGAAAAGAATTTGCAGAATGTTGATGTCAACGAAGTTGCCGAAGCTGGTGAAAAAGGTTTTGTATTTATTGTAGATGCAATAAATGAAATGTCCGAAAAGGGGCAATTAGAGCTATTGAATGTACTTCGGAATTTAGTTCATCTTTCTAAAATAAGAATTATATTGACATACAGAACAAATGCTATGGATAATCAGATCCTTGAGGAATATAAGGAAATGGCAAATGCTGAGTATGCTTTCCCTGGGGTTTCTTTTGAATCTGCATTGAATGAACTCTTAAAGATGTCAGTTCCAGATGTTTACAAATATGAAGATATTCTATTTTCGAATAATGCATTATTATTGAATATGCTTTGCAGAGCACTCAGTGATGAAAAACTAATAGAGGAAAAGGTAAATAGCGTAGCTTCAATTACCTTTATTTTAGAATATTATATAAAAAATTCTATAAAGAAAACCTTTAAGGGGCAGATTTCATCCACAGATCCTATTGAAATTTGGAAAGATATTAAAAGAGTAGCTAAATGGATGTATGAACAAGATGTTAAAGAAATTGATATAGAAAATTTGCTTATAGTTATTAAATCGGGCGATGTCTTTATACGTATTTTAAGACAAGCAGGGATTATAGGTGAGTACGATTATGACGATAGACATTATTATTTCTTTGCCATTGATTCGTTAACTGATTTTTTGATTGCACGTTCGTTATTTGAAGATATTACGGGAAAAGCATTTGATGAGCAGGTGAGAATTATATCACAAAAGACCGGCAAGCTCTATAATATGGAGGAAGCTGTGATTTTGGCTATATTTGATAATCTGGCACCAGATTATGAGTATATTGCAGAATTGTTAAAAGAAACAAAATTAATGGATTCATTGCAATATGAAACGCTTGTTAAAATCAACTTTAGCAAAGAAAATATTGTTGAATTTATTAAAGCATTTGAACCCATCGAGAAAAATAGCTTGATTACTATATTTGGAGGTTATACAGATAAGCCATTCAATTGTGTGAATTATTTAAACTCATACTATACAGTAGAAAAAAATCAGTTAAGAGAGTTATCTTTAGCCTTATCCGGGACACACTTTCTGGGACGAGTGAAGGGAAGACTTAAAAACATTATATATTTTCTTACACTTAATAATGGCAAGGATAGAAGAGTGGAGGAAGCATTTTATTATGCATTGTGGTGTTGCGCAGCACCAAACAAAGATGTACGTTGTCTTGCAATGAAATTATTATATGAAGTAGTAAGACAGAATACGGAATATAAAAGTGTTCTGATTGATATGTATGAAAGTATTGTAGACCCACACATAAAGGAGTCAATAATTTATGTTTTAGTAAATTATCTACAAGATGACGAAGAAATTTCGAGCTTCTTTAAGAATTTAATAATAGGTGAAACATATTTATTAGCAAGAAGTATTAAAAGAATAGCGGTTTATTTACATGATGATTATGGTTATATAAAGTGGGATAGAGAAAATTTGTATGATTTGAATAATGTTGTGCCTATATCAGATTCGTTAAATGATATTTTCTTTAGCGTAGATCTTATGAATAAAGATTTTTTACCATTCCGGTATTGGTCGAAGGAACATATTGATATGCATACACGTTTTTTGCAGGTAGACAAGCAGGATATTTTTAAGATAAATCATTTTTTTGAGGAAAAGTTCCTGTGTGTAAAAACAGGAGAGTGTAATGGCTTGATGTCTTTTGAGAATCATATTAAATCTGAGTATAATATTGATTTGCGAAAACAAGTGTTGGATAATAATGCGTTTTTTGCTTCCTTTGAATCGGTTATTAAAGAAATATTCTCTCTATTTCAAGAACCATATGATGAAATTGAACGAATTGGAGGAGAAGAGGAGTTTCAAAACTCAATATTTATGAAGTGTGTTGATGTTGCTACCGGTATTTACTATGGGAGTCTTATGTGTAACTACTTTACAAATGAGTTTGCAACATATAATAATTATCAAAACAGTATTGGGTATGAAGTATATGATCCTATTGAATATGGCGAGGATGTGTATATAGCAACTCCAGTGCCGACATATCAAGATTATATTGAAAAGTTGGGGGATATGGTTATTAATCGAATCGATTTACCGGAAAAGAAAGACTTGGAGTGGGCAAGGGATGTGTCAAATACTCGTAGAAATTTAGTATCACTTTTTGAAGCGGTTGAGATTAAAGGTGTTGAGTGGGTTTTACTCGCGGGAAGAGTTTCTTTGCATGAAGACTCTAAAAATGAGACAAGGTGGAAAGATACATATGATATATGGTGCTGTACATCGGAAAAAGAAACTATACATGAAAATGGTGGGGCAAGGTATCTTACGATAGAATTGGAAGATTATGCTGGAAATTTAGGTGATTATAAGAAGTGTGATTCAAAACCGTGGTTATGTAAAGAGGTAAAAAATATAAATTATCATTCAGAAATATTTGACAATACTTCCTTAGTGCTTCCGCCAGCAGAACTGATATGTTATTTTCAACTGACTCCAGTTTATGCTAATATGTCGTGGATTAATTCGGCTGGTGAAGTTGTAATATTCTGTAATAACAATAAAAATTCGTACTACACAGATCCTATTGGTGGCACGGTCTTTATAAGAAAAGATTATTTAGATGAGTATAGGAAAGGACATATTTTAAAGTATTTTGCATTTACAGAAAGGTTCATTCCAGAAACTGGTTATGCAGATGAAACATCGCTACATTTTGAAATTAAAAATGGTGTTATTATCAAGGAAATATTAAATAATGGTGGAGGATTTCATCGGGCGGCGGAGATTAATCCATTGTGTGCGAATTGTCCACACGGTTTCAATCAGAAGTTGTCAAATAACAATAGTGACCTAAATGAAATGATAGAAATAATTTTGAGGGAGGGTTACACTTCATGGGAAGAAGAAATTAATTGAAAAACAAGGAGGGTAAGTGAAATATATTAAGGAGATACAGTTTGTTTCATGTCCATCTATCCCTCCTTTCTCGTTCGCCCCCTAGCTACTAATCAACGAAGGTCGAATGAATTTTCAATCAATCAAATATGAAGTGACATTTCTTTATATTAATGCTATACTTAACCTAAATATGTAAATTACAATTAGAACTAATATTTTATTAAAAACGTAACTATTCAGAACCTCAGAGAACAAAAAAGCGGGTGAGACCTATAGTTACTATCAAATTTAAACTTGGATAAACTCAGGAGGCACACAATGGTTAAACACATTATTTTATGGACACTCAAGGATGAGTACACAGAGGCACAGAAGGCGGAAATACGTGCCGGCATAAAGGAAGGCTTAGAGGGACTTAAGGGACAGATTCCGGGCATGCTTGATATTTCTGTACGTACAGATTATCTTCCGACTTCCACTGTAGATGTGATGCTTGATACTACATTTGAAGATGCTGATGCACTTGCAGCATACGCAAAGAATCCTAAGCATGTTGCAGTGGCAGATACTAAGGTGAGACCGTTTACTTCAAATAGGGCATGTATGGATTTTGAGGTGTAGTAAGTGGCAAATTAGTGTATTTGACTATAAATCGTTTTTAAAATCAGGCGATATGTCAAAAATGACGAATATTGTCAAATTATCATTGAAATCCAAGACTATAACAGATGAGTTTATACGTCATCTGAGAGTCGCTGAGCAGTAAGCATATTATATTGAATAGAATTATTGATGGTCACAATCAGCAGTGATTTGACGGTAACCGGATGTTACTGTTAAGGCTGAGGTGTGAAGCAGCAATATTAATATCCCCACGTTTATTTCCATGTATATGGCGAAAAACGTGGGGATATGTTATTATATGAGTATGACATTAAAAGATAGAATACCAAAAGAATTTTATAGCTTATTCCGCACGAAAAATATGGATGCATACATGCAGATAGTTGTTGCGTTATATGAGGAGAATAACGAGGTCTATGCATCACTGGGACTGACACGTGAGGAGTGTCAGATAATCATAGCGGATACCATATCAAAAACAGGCATTGTATGGCAGAATGATTATAATGAAGATGAGAGTGATAAAGATAGTGGCAGCATGGATAATCATGATGATTATAATCCTGATTCCGAAATTGATGTTATATATGACCAGGCCACTTTCGCATACACCTGACACCATCAGCTATATTGGGCAGGCTTATAAACTGGGGCTGGATCAGGAGTGATTTTGATGAAAAGCTCAACACATATGTGATTGCATTTCCTCAGTACAGCCAGATGTATGCTGAGCTGTTTAAAAAGCTGCTTGTGGATGATGACAGCAGGGAGCGCGAGAGCATTTTGGCTGTTTACAGTGCGCTTTTTACATACTTTTCAGATCCGGAAAAAAATAATGATATTCTGAAAAATGCGTTGTATACGTCAAAAAATCTTGGTCAGCTTTTATCAAATATGCAGGATGGTATGAGGGCATATTTTGATGAGCTGTCACGTATGAAGGATTTTATAGGTATACAGAAGGTACTGATTAAGGAAATTAATAACAGTGATAGCAGACGTTATGCCATCCTTACAACCACGGATAGCTTTTATCGTTACAAGGAGGCTGTAAAGGAGCTTATAAGCAAAATCCTTAATCAGAACGATGACAAAAGGGCTGAGCTTGAGGGAATTCTTTCGCAGACTACACCCGGTACGTTTGAGAGAAAACGCTATGAGTACAGCGTGGAGTACTGTGATAAGGCAGGTGAGCTTGTTTATAAGGTGGAGCATGAGTTTGACCTGATTGAGAGAAAGTACAACAAGCTTATTGAGCAGAAGACGATTTTTGCAAAGAGGGCGCTTGCAAGGATACATTATATCCTGCAGGAAGGCGCAGATGACGAGGATAATATAGTAAAGCTCATTAACCTGATAGATAAGAGTGATAAAACAGATGAGATACTTGGGGCTCTTCGAAACAGAATGAAGTTCACCAGACAGTTTTATAATGTAACGGACGACAGTTTTCCGGGAAGAAGAGAGAGAGGAAGAAGTGAGTTTGTTCCGTTTGTTATTGACGATGCTTCGGCAGGCGAAGATGATATGGCAGATTTTGTGCCAAAGCCATTGTATACCAAAAAGGAGCTTCAAAGCTTCAGAGATAAAAATATGCGTGATGGCATGTTTGTGACAGATGAACAGACTGTAGAATCCATGGAGGATCTGGAAAAGCTTCTGTTTTTATGGCAGGAGGAGACCAATGAGCGCATGGGTGAGGATACGGTGAGTCTGGATGGAGAGATAACAAAGAGTGATGGTGTAAGCTACTCAAGGCTTGTAATATCCAAATCGGACTCTAAACGAGAAGCATAGAAAAGAGAGCAATGTATGTTTGAATATATGGAGAATGTTTCGCCAAATGAGGCAGAAAATATTAGAAAAACTATTCAGGATCTGTTGAGGCAGACCTGTATTTTGCAAATGAAGTGTGACCCCGTTACATTGATTCAAAGAGACAATCCAAGGTATCAGGTGTGTCTTAGAAACAGAGAGTTTATCTCTGATTATCTGGCTGTGCTTGACTGTGAGCTGGTTCATGACCAGCAGGAGCATCTTTTCAGGATACAGGGTGAAGGTGTCATGCTTGAGAAGATGACTCTTCTTACTGCAAGGATTGTCATTATAATGAAGATGATATACAGGGATAAAATCATGGGCGAGGGGCTTAATGCGACAACAACGAATCTGGCAGAGATTCGTGAGTATGGCAGAAATACCAATCTGATTACCAGAAAGCTCAATAATCAGGAATGGTCAGACGCTCTTTTGCTTATGAAAACACATCAGATGATTGAACTGCCGGGGGCTATTGCAAATCTGGAGGACAACACACCAATTTATATTTATGGCACAGTAAATATATTCTGCTCAGCCATGGATATAAATGAGCTTGTGCGCATGTACAGTGATGAGGTGGAGCTGATTAAGTATGATAACGAGTCGGCTGCAACACTTGAAGCTGCCGGATTGAATACAGAAGGCAGTTCTGTAAAACATACCCATGAATTTGCCAAGAACAGTGAAATGGAGGAGTTACCAATTGAGTCAGTCTAAGAAGATATTTACCAGAATGTGTCTAAACAACTGGGGCGGAATAAATCACAAGGTTTTGCAATTTAATGAGTATGTCAATTTGTTCAGTGGTAAGAGTGGCTCGGGAAAATCAACCGTCATGGATGCGATTCAGGTAATTCTCTACGGCAGCTTCAGCCCCACCTTCTTGAACAAGGCTGCAGATGATGCAAAAAACAGGAGAAGTGTTCTGAGCTATTTGAGGGGTGAGCAGAAGGATGGTTCCGCAAATCGTGGAGACTGTGATTTTTGTTCGGTCATAGCGCTTGAGATAGAGGATACAGGCAGTCATACGTTTACATGTATAGGAATAGCATTTGAGGTACGAAAAAACGATTCTGAAATTAAGAGATTTGTGTACTTCAGTCATTCGGGCAGGATGCCGGAGCCGTCATATGTGACAGCGGACGGCTTTTGCTATTCAAATAATGATATTAAAAAGCTTGTAAATACTCGCTCACAGTCAGCTGACAGACGCGCCAGAGGGGATGTAAACCGTATTTACGCATCGAAGGAGGCATACCTTGGCACATTATATGATGTGATTTTAGGATATATTGACCCGAATCGTTTTATCACAATGGAAAAAAGTGCTATTGCACTCAGAATGACAAATGGAACAGGCCAGTTTATACGTGATTATATGTTTCCAAAGAGTGACTCGGGCACGATAGAGACTATCAGTGAGCAGCTTGATGCATACAGACAAATCAGGGAAAAAATAGAGGATATGCGCAAGCGTATTGAGCTTCTTAAGGAAATAAAGGAGTCAGGGCAGGAACTGGTAAATATTCAAAGCGATATTGTCATGGCAGAGACAATGATCAGGTGCATAGATATCGAGGATATGCGTGCAAAGATTCAGGCAGCTGAGGATGATAAAAAGCGTATCGAAGAAGAACAGGACAGGCTTTCAGAAAAGGCAGAGGATATAGCCGGGCAGCAGGCAGATCTGCAGCAGGAGTATATCCAGGTATGTGCAGATTTGAAATCGAGCGACTTAGGAAGCAAAAAGGATCAGCTTAGGGAGCTTGAGAAGAGAAGTCTCATGCTTACCGACAACAGCCGTCAGTGGATTAAAATCACAAACGGACTAAAGGCCTGGGATGAGGATGAGGTCATCACAGATTATGTGAGCAATGCAGTTTTAAACCTCATTGAAGAGATTGTGGATGGCGATGTCACAGAGGCAAAATGTCAGGAGCTTCATCTAAAGCTTGAGTCTATAAAGAAGGATATCGAGGATGAGCTCGAGGACAATACTTCGCAGAAAAATGATATAACAAAAGAGCTTAAAGAGAAAAAACGTCTGGTCGATGATATGAAGAACAACCGCAAGTCGTACAGTGAGAGCCTGCGTTCGGCACGAGCTGCGCTGCAGAGAGACTTAAGTGATAGATTTGGCGAGCTGTGAAGGTACAGGTATTTGCGGATATGTTTGATGTACAGGACGAGGAATGGAAGAATGCCATAGAAGGACGTATGGGCAGGCTCAAGTTCTCACTTATCACAGAGCCGCGTTATGCGCATACTGCTGCTGTTATTTTCAGGGACATGAAGCAGTTTGAGGATGTCGACCTCATCAATTCCAAGGCTATCATGGACAGTGAACCAAAGGCCATGGATGGTTCGCTTTATGAAGCAGTGGATACAAAGGAAAAGTATGTAGATGTCTGCCTGAAAAGATATCTGGGACATATTATAAAGTGCAGGAGTGTTGACGAGCTTGAGCAGGTACGAGATGGAGTTACACCGGACTGCTACTCATACAGCAACTTATTTTCAGACATCTGAAGAAGCGCGATTATACTACAAATGCATGCATCGGAGGCAGGGTATCCAAGGCAAGACTTGCTGAGTATGAGGCAGATGTGGAGAGGCTTGAGAAGGACCAGATACAGCTTATGGGTATTATTTCAAGTCTCAAGGCACAGAGAGATTTTGAGTGCTTAAAGGGGGAGCCGGAGTATTTTGTGGGCCTTTCTGAGGCGTCAGATGAGCTTAAAGCAGTTAATTCGCAGAAAAATGAGCTCGAAGAGATTATTAGGACAATGGAGAATGGGCAGTACAAGGAGCTAAAGGAGAAAAAGAGGCTTCTTGAGAAAAACATCGATGCACTTAAGAGTGCTTTTTCACTGAATCAGCAGCAGATAAATGAAAAGATAAGCCAGCATGAGAAAATCATAGGTGCAAACGAACAGCGAAGAGCACAGCTGGAAGATATGTTACAGGCTATGTTGCCAGGGAGGAGCTTGAGAAGCAGGTGCAGGATATGCTGCAGCATAGCTCAGGAGCATCGGTCAAGAGCAAACAGCGTGAGAAGCTTATTGAGCTGCAAGGCGCAGACGGAAATGGTGGCAGGCAGCAGTCGTGTGTGGAGACGTTGCAGACTGCCCGCTACAGGTATATAAAGGAGTTTCCGTCAGGTCAGTTCAGCGGAGCCGAGAAGTCAAATAAGGCATATGAGGAGCTGCTGGAGAAGTACGAGAAGGATTATGAGCCGGAATATGAGAGTGAGTTTGAGGAGCAGTGCAAGGTGATCTACAAAAGTCTCAGAGAGAATGTCATCGGTACAATCCACGGTGATATCAAGGCTGCAAAGCGCCATGCCTATGAGATAAACAGGCTTCTCAGGGAGACTAATTTCTCAGACAGTACCTATCAGATTAAGATAGAGCCGGCAAAGAACGAAAACGGTCAGTTCTATGATATGCTTATGGCGGAAGAACTGGACAGTAAAAATCCGGATAATGGCGGAATAGTTGGACAGATAAGCTTTGGTGAGGATGATTTTTATAAGAAATATGAGCAGAAAATTAAACTTTTGACAGACAAGTTCATGCCTCCAAGGGATGAGGATGAGCATCTGCGAATGCAGAAGCGCAAGGAAATGGAGCAGTATGCGGATTACCGCAATTATCTGTCATTCAGCATGTATGAGCAGGTTACAGACGAAAACGGCCGTGTCATCAGGGAAAACTTTGTAGATGACATGGCAGGACGTGATTCGGGCGGCGAGGGACAGAACCCTAAGTATGTTGCGCTTCTTGCGGGCTTTGCGATGCTTTATATGCAGCAGAGCAATCGTGATTCAAAGATTAAGCTGGTGCTTTTGGATGAGGCATTTTCCAAGATGGATCAGGAGCGAAGTGCGGTATGTCTCAAGTATGCAAGGAAGATGGATTTGCAGCTGATTGTCTGTGTACCGGATGAACGTCTGCAGTCGCTTATCCGAAATGTGGACTGTGTCTATGGCTTCAGGCGGCATAATAATCAGATTTCTATGATGCATATAGACAAGGGCGATTATCTGAAATTGATGGAGGGATAGATATGGCATATTATATAGCAGAAGGTGCCATTGTTAAGGGTCAGGTGACAATGGCTGACGGAGCAAGCGTATGGTATAATGCAACAGTAAGAGGCGATTCAGAACCGATAGAAATCGGCAGAAATTCGAATATACAGGACAATGCGGTGGTACATGTGGACTTAAGCCACAGTGTCATAATCGGTGACAATGTGACAATAGGACACAGCGCAATTGTTCATGGGTGTACTATAGGTGATAATACACTCATCGGCATGGGTGCCATCGTGTTAAATGGAGCAAGGATTGGTAAAAACTGCATAATAGGTGCGGGTGCTCTTGTCACCAGGGCACCGATATTCCTGACGGAAGCCTTGCATTTGGTTCTCCGGCAAAGGTAGTCAGGGCACTGACCGCTGATGAGATAGAGGAGAATCATCGCAATGCCATGCATTATGTGGAGATTGCGAGGGAGTCGCTGATTTAATATTGGGCAGATTATTTACATAAACTTTGCAAATGGGTGGTAGCGGATTTTACATAAAAAAAATAAAATCGTAATCTGGGACATACAAAACAGGGAAGGTATAAAATTTATGAAAGCAAAAGAAAACAATACACAAAAGAAAACCAAAAAGCTCTCATCAAAGGAGCTCTCATGGGTATTATATGATGTGGGAAATTCCGCATACACACTGCTTGCGTGTGCGCTCATACCGATATGGTACAAAAGCCTTGCCGTTGGAGATGGTGCAGGGCAGATTTCATCTGACAGGGCAACCGCGTATTATGCGGTGGCAATAGCTGTGATGACAGTTGTATCAGCACTTATCGGGCCTGTTTGTGGCGCGATAGCAGACCATATGCGCATCAAAAAGGCTATTTTTTCAACGACCGTAGTTGTTGGAGTGTCGGCATGCATACTTAACGGTTTTACACCTACATGGGTGCTGTTTCTTGTTATCTATGTGCTTACAAAGATATTTTACAATGCATCTCTGGTGTTTTATGACTCGATGCTTGTCGATGTGACGACAAAGGATAGAATGGACGAGGTGTCTTCCTACGGCTATGCCTGGGGATATCTGGGCTCGTGTGTGCCGTTTCTTGTTTCGCTTGCAGCGTACATCTGTGGACCGGATATGCTTGGATACATATCAAACCGCCTATCGATGATAATAGGCTTTGCGGTTACAGGAATTTGGTGGTTTGTTGTTACAATTCCATTGTTTAAGAGCTATAAACAAGTGAATTATGTATCGGATGCAGCAGACAAAGATATTCATAAGAATTTTGAAAATGATGTATTTATAAGGGACAATATCAAAGAGAAAAGCAAAACAAACAAAAATCCGGGAGTCCTAAGACTTATAGCTGACGCATTTGCACAGATTTTTGGAACAATCAAAAAAATAGCTACAAAAGATAAAAAAGTAGGACTGTTTTTGGTTGCTTTTTTTCTTTACATAGATGGTGTAGGAACTATAATAGATAATTGTATAAACATAGGAACTGATTTAAAGCTTGATTCAGTGGGACAGGTAGTGTTTTTACTTTTTACACAGATAGTGGCATGCATCGGTTCACTTGTCTTTGGAAGACTGTCACAGACATACAAAACTACAACGCTTTTGTATGTATGCATTGCGGGATATTTTGCAGTTTGTCTATATGCACTTACACTGCATGATCTGATTGGCTTTGGAATCATGGCATTTGGTGTGGGATGCTTTCAGGGCTCATTGCAGGCGCTGTCACGCTCATATTTTTCAAAGATTATTCCTCCTGAGAACTCGGGAGAGTATTTCGGAATCTATGATATTTTTGCAAAGGGAGCTTCGTTTTTAGGCTCGCTTGTCATAGCGGCAGTAAAGCTTGCGGGCGGCACGATAAATGTGGCGGTTGCAACTATGGCAATATTCTTTGCAGTGGGATTTGTATTTTTAAGGCTTGCAGACAGATATGATGCACCGAGGCGTGAAAATAACTAAAATAAAAAGTAACGAAAGAAGGCTTAAAGCATGATAAACACAGAGGGAACAAAGGTCTGGGCACACAGAGGAGCATCCGGATATGCACCGGAGAACACACTTGAGGCATTCAAGAAGGCAGAAAAGATGAAGGCTGACGGCGTGGAGCTTGATGTGCAGCTCACAAAGGATGGAGAGCTTGTGGTCATACACGATGAGACCGTGGACAGAGTGAGTGGAGAGAAAGGCTTTGTAAAGGACTATACATTAAAGGAACTGAAGCGGCTCAATGTGTCAAAGCACATGCCGTCCTATGACAAGAAGACTCGTATTCCAACACTCGATGAGGTGTTTGACCTGCTCAAAAACACAGAGATGACCATAAATATCGAGCTCAAAAACGGTATCGTACAGTACAAAAATCTGGAGAAAAAGGTACTGGCGCTCGTGGAAGAGTATGATATGCTTGACAGAATCTGGTGCTCATCATTTAATCACGAGTCGATTGTGCGCATGAAAAAGCTTTGCCCTGATATGAGGTGCGGTCTGCTTTTTTCTGACATTATAGTAAATCCGGCAGAGTATGCAAGCGAGCTTCATGTGGATGCGCTTCATCCGGCAACCTACCATATGCAGGATGAAAACTACATTGACAAGGCGCACGGAAGAGGACTTAGAGCTCATGTATGGACTGTAAACGAAAAGCATGAGATGAAGGCACTTGTCAAGGCAGAAGCAGATGCAATTATCACAAATTATCCGGATATTGCCGTAGAAATAGTAAAAAATGCCTAGAAGATATATAAAAATGCACAGGAATCTATTTTATGTAAAGTTGAGTAAAGAATTGTAAAGTTTTTACCTTAATTTTACATAACTGCGTTTTGGACTTTACATTAGCTTGATATTATTAACTTGTTGAATAGTTATTGATTAATTTTAATCATTTATCATGCTAATGGAGAAATCATGTTGAAAAAGAAATTACTAAAGAAAGCGGCCGTCATAGGAATGATGGCAACAATGATAACAGGCTGTTCACAAGAGGTACAAACTACCCATGTGGATGGCCTTAATTCGTTGGGAAAAATTGAGGTTGTTTCGCGAGAAGAGGAATCCGGAACGAGAAATGCCTTTGCAGAAAAGACAGGGATTTTGGATGAGACAACCGGAAAGGATAAGGCTACAGACCAAAGCATTGTAGCAGATAGCAATGAAACAGCATATGAAAAGACCGCAGAGGACAAAAATGCTATCGCATATGTGTCATCGGGTGTGGAGCTTGATGATAACAAGGTAAAGACAGTCACCATATATGGCAACGATCTTACAAGGTCATTTTATTTGGCTTACAAGGGAGAGCTAAACGATGTTGAGGATGACTTTGTGCGTTACATATCAACGCAGGGACAGGAAGTGGTCAGTGAGAAGTATACTGCAGTTGCGAAGCCGGGCTCATTTCTGTCAGACAAGGCCGGCGGAGAGATTAAGATTGGCGGTTCTACATCAGCGACACCACTTGTAAAGGAACTGGCCGACAAATATATGGAGATAAATCCAAATGCTAAAATTACAGTTACAGAGACTGATTCAGGCAACGGACTGACAGGAGCGATGGAGGGAACATATGACATCGGAATGTCATCGCGTGAGCTTAAATCATATGAGAATGAGCTTCTCACGAAGGTTGAGATTGCGAAGGATGAGGTACATGTGATTGTAAATAAGGAAAATCCGATTGAGAGGATTTCGATAGAGCAGCTTGGAGAGATTTACACAGGAAAGTTAACCGAATGGGCACAGCTAAACGGCAAAGCGGAGGATAAGTAGATGAATGAAACGGTAAAAATTATATTTGGCCTGTTGGGAGGCCTGGCAGTATTTATATACGGCATGAACATGATGAGCGAATGCCTGCAGAAGGCAGCAGGAGAGAAGATGAAGGCAATTCTTGCGATGCTCACCAAAAACCCGGTGCTTGGAGTGCTTGCAGGAGCGCTTACTACAGCAGTGCTTCAAAGCAGCAGTGCTACAACAGTCATGGTAATCGGCTTTGTCAGCGCGGGACTTATGAGCTTACCGCAGGCAATTTCAATTATTTTAGGTGCTAACATCGGTACGACGATGACAGCACAGATTATCGCATTTAAGATATCTGACTATATTTATCTGATAATATTTGCAGGCTTCATATTAAGCTTTGTATGTAAAAAGGAAAAAGTAAAAAATATCGGACAGACAATATTTGCATTCGGTCTTTTATTCCTGGGAATTGAGACTATGGGAAGTGTTATGAAGCCGCTTGCTTCAAGCCCATTTTTTGTAGATATGATTGGAAAGGTAGCACATATTCCTGTACTGGGTGTTGCAGTTGGAGCACTCATGACACTTGTGGTGCAGAGTTCAAGTGCAACAATCGCAGTATTGCAGAACTTTGCATCTCAGGCAGGACCTGACGGAGTGACAAGCATCATAGGACTGGCAGGAGCTATCCCGATTCTCCTCGGTGACAATATCGGAACTACAATTACGGCAGTGCTTGCGTCAATCGGACAGTCAAAGGATGCCAGAAGAACAGCCTTTGCACACTGTGTATTCAATATATCCGGAGCAATTTTATTCCTTTTTCTTGTGAAACCATATGCTGCCCTGATACAGTTTATTTCACCAAAGGGAAATGAGGTGGATGTCATCTCAAGACAGATTGCAAATGCACATACAGGCTTTAACCTGACAATGACGCTTATCTGGATACCGCTTATCCCTGTAATGGTAAAGATAGTTATGAAGCTTGTGCCGGAAAAACCAGCGTTACAGAGATTGCAATGGGTCAGCCAATGTACCTCGATACCAAGCTCATCAGCCAGCCGGTGGCCGCAATGCAGCTTGTTGCAAAGGAAACGCTCAGATGTGCTGATATTGTTGAAGAAATGTTTGTAAATTTGCATGAATGTATTGACAAAAACGGCAAAAATATCGAAAATGAACTTGAAGAGAGTGCACAGACATTACAGAAGCTTTATGTGTCAATAAACGACTATCTGGCTTCCATGTACTCAGAGGGTGTACTGACAGAGGAACAGGCATCACAGAGTGCGGGAGTGCTTTATGTACTGTGCGATATAGATAGAATTGGAATATTATTAAACGAAATAGTCAATACCATATCTGTGGAAAATAAGAGCAAGCACAAATATTCAAAGGATGCATTAAAAGAGCTGAGAAAGGCGATGGCACAGATTCATGAGATATATACTGCTTCAATAAGAGCCATTTCAGGTGATGGAAGCATGGATATTGAGGCCCTTCAGAAACAGAAGGATGAGGTTATGGCGCTTGATGAGAGGCTGCGTAAAAACCATATCACCCGTGTCGGAAAGGGCAAATGTGATTCAAAGCTTACAGCTCAGTACAACGAGATGCTTCACAATATAGAACGAATCGGAAACAGCTGTGTGAATCTCGTGGAGGTCGCCAATGATAATGTGACCATGCAGTCATTTTTCATAGATGATGATGACAACGGAGAGGTACGTATTGCATAGGGAAAGAGTTTTGAAGGAACTTGCGGGGATGCTGGTTGCGGTGGAAAATAAGCTTCATCTGGTAGACAGAAGAAGGCGCCGGGAGGACAAGCTGATAGAGCGTGCAAGACAGCTTGAAATACAGCGGGCACAAAATAAAACAGACCCAAAAGACGCGAACGCGAATGAAACAATATCATATAGAATAGGAGCATATATGCAGATGAAAAAACTGGAAGAAGTTTACACAAACAGGGAGCTGTCATGGTTACAGTTCAACGAGCGAGTATTAAATGAGGCGGGCAATCCAAGAGTACCGCTTGCGGAGAGACTGACCTTTGCATCAATCTACCAGACAAATCTGGATGAGTTTTTCATGGTAAGAGTCGGATCACTCATGATGCAGATGAATTCAAAGGAAAAGATTTTCGAGAACAAGACAAAGATGTCGAGTGAGGAGCAGGTATCGGCAATACTTGACAGAGTATGTGAGCTTGAGAAGAAGAAAGCAAGGATATACGAGCAGCTCATGGGTGAGCTCGAGCCAAAGGGTGTGCGCATAATCAATTTCAACAAGCTGTCAAAGGATGAGGGAGATTTGCTGGAGGCATATTTTGATGCACACATTGCACCTTTCCTCTCTCCGATGATTATAGGAAAGCAGCAGCCGTTCCCATTCCTTGCCAATAAACAGCTCTATGCGGTAGTGCTTTTAACTACACAGAAGGGGAAGAAAAAGACAGGTATCGTGCCATGCTCAAACAGCGTATTCAAGCGTCTTATCGAGATACCTACAAGACCGGGCACATTTATGCTGTCAGAGGAGCTTATTTTACACTTTGTATCCAAGCTCTATCCAAAGTATGTAATCCGTGAGAAATCAATCATGCGTGTGACACGTAATGCGGATATCGATGCGCAGAGCATGTATGATGAGGATATGGATTACCGTAATATGATGGAGGAGCTCATCAAGAAGAGAGTGCGTCTTGATCCTGTAAGAGTTGAGCTTTCAAGAAAAATCAATCGCAAGGCGATTGATGAACTTTCAAGCTTCCTTGAGATTGGCAAAAAGCATTTTATCAGTGTAAAAACACCGCTTGATATGTCATTCGTATTCCAGCTTCAGCACTATCTGCGAGACAAGCAGGAGCTTTTCTTTGAGAAGCGTACACCGCGTGACACACCTGAGCTTTCGCTTAAGGAGAGTATACTCGGTCAGGTTGAGAAAAGGATGTGCTTCTTTCATATCCGTTTGAGAGCATGAAGCCGTTTATCAAGATGCTTAACGATGCAGCAGAGGACCCAGATGTGGTGTCCATCAAGATGACACTATACAGAGTGGCAGACAAGAGCCAGATTATCGATGCACTTATAGAGGCTGCAGAAAATGGCAAGGAAGTTATCGTGCTTGTCGAGCTCAGAGCTAGGTTTGATGAGGCTAACAACATAGAGATGTCACACCGCCTTGAGGATGCAGGCTGTCAGATACTTTACGGACTCGGTGATTACAAGGTCCACTCAAAGCTCTGCCTCATCACAAAGAAAAAGGGCGATGGCTTTGAGTACATCACTCAGATTGGTACAGGAAACTACAACGAGAAGACCTCGCGTCTTTATACAGATTTATCCCTTATCACTGCAAATCAGGAGATTGGAGCAGATGCATCAAGGGTGTTTATGGCGCTTCAGAGAGGTGAGACTGTTTCGGACGGAGATGTAAAACATCTGCTTGTTGCCCCAAAATGCCTGCAGAATAAGATTGTTGACATGATTGATGAGCAGATTGCCAATAAGAATGCAGGAAAACCGGCATACATCGGAGTTAAGATTAACTCTCTCACTGACAAGGTGCTTATAGACAAGCTTATCGATGCATCACAGGCAGGCGTGAAGGTAGAGCTTATTGTCAGAGGAATCTGCTGTGTGAAGCCGCAGGTTGAGGGCGCCACAGAAAATATCACTGTAATAAGTGTTGTAGGAAGATATCTTGAGCATTCACGTATATACAGATTTGGTGTGGGCGATGATGAGAAGATTTACATTGCGTCAGCAGATTTTATGACCAGAAATACCGTAAGACGTGTGGAGGTTGCAACACCGGTATACGATGCACATGCTAAGGACAAGATCCGCCATATCTTCGATACAATCATGACAGATGACGAGAAGGGCAAGGAGCTTTGCGCTGATGGTGAGTATGTGGACAGAAAGATAAACAGCACACCGATAGATTCGCAGGAGCAGTTCTTTGAGGAAGCATACAAAAATGTCGATAAGAGTGCGGACAATCAGTAAAATAAGGCAATTGCATAAAGATATGACATATTAGTTTCTCTAATTGCAGGCGTTTGTGAATAGCTATAGTTGTCGAATAAAAAAATATAAAAGAGTTGAGGCTTGGATATGGAATATATCTTAAGCTTATTGGAGGAAAGATAGTATAATGGGAAAAAAAGAAGCAAAGACAAATGCAATAAGAATACTGGAAACAATGAAGATTCCATATGAGGCACGCACATACGAGTGCGATGACTTTGTGGATGCAGCTCAGATAGCAGACAAGCTTGGTCTTGACCACGCAGGCATGTACAAGACTATCACGACAGTTGGCAAAAGCGGTGGATACTATGTGTTTGTGGTACCGATAGATGACGAAATTGATTTCAAAAAAGCCGCAAAGGCAGCAGGTGAGAAGTCCATAGAGATGCTGCATCTCAAGGATTTGACAAAGGTTACAGGCTATATAAGGGGCGGCTGTACATCAATCGGAATGAAAAAACAGTATCCTACATTTATCCATGAGGCAGCTAAGGAGCAGGACAAAATCACGGTCAGCGGAGGCAGGCTTGGGCTTCAGATTACGCTGTCACCGGATGATTTGTGCAGGGCTGCAAAGGCAGAGTATGCAGATATTATAAAATAATTAAAATGAGAGTTCTTTTTCCTAGGCTTTTACACGTCAGTGTGTTATAATAAATAAAGCTGGCGATTGCTAAGACAGACGGTTTGGCGAATAAACCTACATTGCAATCGTAATAATAGAACTAAAGCAGAGGAATAATAGAGATGGAAAAAATTATTTTAACAGGAGACAGACCAACAGGAAGGCTCCATATAGGACATTACGTGGGCTCACTTCGCAGAAGAGTTGAGCTTCAGAATTCAGGAGAGTATGACAAAATATTTATCATGATTGCCGATGCACAGGCACTCACAGACAATTTTGACAACCCTGAGAAAATCAGACAGAATATCATAGAGGTAGCACTTGATTACCTCTCAGCAGGACTCGATCCGGCCAAGTCTACACTGTTTGTGCAGTCACAGATACCGGAGCTTACTGAGCTTACATTTTTCTACTCAAATCTCGTTACAGTATCGAGACTTCAGAGAAACCCTACAGTAAAGAATGAGATTAAGCTAAGAAATTTCGAGGCAAGTATACCGGTTGGCTTCTTCAATTATCCAATCAGCCAGGCAGCAGATATCACTGCCTTCAAGGCTACAACTGTTCCGGTTGGAGAGGACCAGCTCCCAATGATAGAGCAGACCAGGGAGATTGTCAGAAAGTTTAATTCTATCTATGATGAGGTGCTCGTTGAGCCGGATGTGCTTTTACCTGAGAATGAGGCATGCTGCAGACTTCCGGGTACAGATGGTGGACAGAAGATGAGCAAATCATTAGGCAACTGTATCTATCTGGCAGATACAGAGGCAGATGTAAAGAAGAAAATCATGAGCATGTATACAGATCCGACACATATCCAGATTTCAGATCCGGGACATGTGGAGGGCAATACAGTATTCACATATCTTGATGCTTTCTCTAAGCCGGGACATTTTGAGGAGTATCTGCCGGAGTATGCTAACCTTCAGGAGCTTAAGGATCACTATACAAGGGGCGGTCTTGGCGATGTGAAGATTAAGAAATTCCTCAACAACATCATGCAGGAGGAGCTTTCACCTATCCGCGCGAGAAGAGCAGAGTATGAGAAGGATATTCCGGCTGTATATGAGATATTAAGGAAGGGCAGCGAGACAGCAAGAGAGACTGCAGCACAGACAATGGCAGAGGTCAAGCGCGCCATGAGGATAAATTACTTTGAGGATGCAGAGCTTATAAAGAGCCAGAGTCAGAAATACGCTGAGAAGTAATATCTTTTATTTCAAAGACAATACGTTAGTGATGTCAAAATATTTTGTGGCATTATGTGTGTCATAAAAGCCACGGGGAGGCACCATGGTCAAGTTTTACAGGACAGATGACAAATTAATACATGAGCTGGATACGCTGCAGGGAGGTACCTGGATACAGATGGTCAACCCTTCTGTAGCAGAGGGACAGATGGTAGCGGATGAACTGAATGTTGATATTGAGGACGTACTTGCAGCACTCGATGAGGAGGAGAGCTCCCGTATAGAGCTGCAGGATGGGTATACGTTGATTCTTGTGGATATACCTTCGATAGAGACTAGGCATGACAAGGAGTCATATACCACAATCCCACTTGGCATCATACTTACAGATGATGAGATAGTGACAGTCTGTACAGAGGATACACCGGTGCTTCAGGTATTTTTAAATAACCGTGTAAAGGAATTTTCCACCAAGAAAAAGATGCGCTTTGTATACCAGATTCTTTACAGGATATCTGTACTGTATCAGAACGATCTGCGCATCATAGACAAGATGCGTACTGAGATTGAGGAGAGAGTCGGAGAGGATACAGAGGAGGACGATTTGATCGCGCTTCACGAGCTGGAATCTACGCTGGTATACTTTGCCACATCGCTTCGTGCCAATGGAGTTGTGTTAGAGAGACTGACCAGATACAAGCGCTTGAGCAGTATCCGGAGGACAAGGAGCTTCTCGGAGATGTAATTGTCGAAAATAAGCAGGCTATTGAGATGACGGGAATTTACAGGGACATCATAAATGGTACCAGAGAGCTTATGAGCACGGTCATTGACAACAGACTTAACAATGTCATGAAGTCGCTCACAATCATCACACTTATCATGGCTATTCCGACAGTTATCTCAGGAATCTATGGTATGAATGTCAGCTCAAAGTGGGTACCGCTTGCGACGACAGCACATGGATTTATGATTATAATAGGTGTTATGGTTGTCATATGTGTGCTGATACTGATTTTATTGAAGAAAAAGAGAATATTGTAATGTATTGCGTATTCATTAAAAGGCCGCAGTATTTCATAGAAAATAATGAAATACTGCGGCTGATTTTATTTTAGAACTGATTAGCAGATACTTTCAAAGCGTCCGCTTGCACCACAAGGCAGCACGAGTCCGTTTGAAGAAACCGGAAGACCAATTTCGCTTGCGGTTACTTTACCATCAAACTTTTTAAGCGCAGTGCTTATCATATAGGTGAGCACTGCAGGCTGCAAGCCTGTCGTATAGGAATTAATAAGGAAGAAAAGCGGCTTGTCGGTAAGGAGCTTTGCACAAAGCTGCACAAGCGGATATACGCTTTCCTCAATTTTCCAAATTTCACCCTTAGGACCTCTGCCGTATGACGGCGGATCCATTATGATGGCATCGTAATGATTGCCACGGCGGATTTCACGCTCAACAAACTTCACACAGTCATCCACAAGCCATCTGATAGGTGCGTCACCAAGACCGCTGCTTACAGCGTTTTCCTTAGCCCATGTGACCATGCCCTTTGAAGCATCCACATGTGTGACAGCGGCGCCTGCGGCAGCGGCAGCAAGAGTGGCACCTCCGGTGTATGCAAAGAGATTTAATACCTTTACATCACGACCGCTTTTTTGGGCATCATAAATCTTCTTTGAAAACCAGTCCCAATTGGTAGCCTGCTCAGGAAACAGACCGGTGTGCTTGAAGCTGAATGGTTTTAAGTGGAATGTGAGCTCCTTATTAATAGGAAGAGAGTAGTTTATGGTCCACTCCTGCGGCAGATCAAAAAACTCCCATTCACCACCACCTTTCTTGCTTCTATGATAGTGACCGTTAAGCTTTTTCCAGTTCTTATTAGTCTTTGGAGTGTCCCAAATTACCTGAGGATCGGGACGCAGCAAAATATATTTAGACCAACGCTCAAGCTTTTCACCGCATGAGCAGTCAATAACCTCGTAATCTTTCCATCTATCTGCTAACCACATATGTTTATATTCCTTTCTTATCTGCGTGTAAAAAATAAACTACACGTTGCTTGCATTTAATCGTGTTTCTTCTATAATAATATACGTGCAAAAGTGTAATTTTTCAATGGAATATTACCCGAAATAAAAAAATAAATTTTTTTTTTTGAAAAAAGTATTGCAATTATTGGAAACGTCATGTATAATATCACTTGCTGTGGCATGATAGCTATGAAGTTTGAAGTTACTGTCCATGAGACAGAGAATTCGGCGGAGCGAATGTCAAGTTAGGAAACTGACGGCAAGTCACTGTACAGAACAGATATGGTCTACAAAATGTAGAAACAACGTGTGAAAGTCCACAGGACACACACGGAGATGTGTACAGTCACCGCTTGTCGTACTGAAGTTAAAAGTGCGAAAAGGAGGCGACTTTTTTTTATGGCAAGTCAAGTAATGAGAATTACTCTCAAGGCGTATGATCACGAGTTAGTAGATTCAAGCGCAAAGAAAATCATCGAGACTGTAAAGAAGAATGGATCACAGGTGAGCGGACCGGTACCTCTTCCAACAAAGAAGGAAGTAGTTACAATTCTTAGAGCTACTCACAAGTACAAGGATTCTCGTGAACAGTTCGAGCAGAGAACTCATAAGAGACTTATCGATATCATCAATCCAACACAGAAGACAACAGAGTCTTTATCAAGGATTGAAATGCCAGCTGGTGTTTACATTGATATCAAAATGAAGCAGAAATAAGCTTCAACAATTAATTAGTATATCCCCGAATGGTTTATATAGAAGATACAGTGCGAAAGCATAACGATCTAGTAGGCTGCTCTAGGATGAACGGTTCCGCTACTTGTTCCGGCTAATTCTTCGCGGGCTGGGTTGACAGGCAAGAGGCGTTCCGCTGTAGAAAACAGGAGGTAAAGAAATGAAGAAAGCGATTTTAGCAACAAAAATCGGTATGACACAGATCTTCAATGCAGATGGTGTATTAGTACCTGTAACTGTATTAGAGGCTGGTCCATGTGTTGTAACACAGATTAAAACTGTTGAGAATGACGGTTACAGCGCAGTTCAGGTTGGTTTCGGCGACAAGAAAGAGAAAGTCGTTGAGAAGGATGCCAACGGTAAAAAGAGTGTAGCACACAGACATGGTGTTAACAAGGCTCAGATGGGACACTTCAAAAAAGCAGGTGTTTCAGGAAAGAGATTCGTTCGCGAGTTCAAATTCGAAAACGCAGATGAGTACAATTTAGCAGATGAGATCAAGGCTGACATCTTCGCAGAGGGTGACAAGGTTGATGTAACTGCTATTTCAAAAGGTAAAGGTTTCCAGGGTGCTATCAAGAGATTAGGTCAGCACAGAGGACCAATGGCTCATGGTTCTAAATTCCATCGTCATCAGGGTTCTAACGGTGCTTGTTCTTCACCAAGTAAGGTATTCAAGGGAAAAGGAATGCCTGGACACATGGGTAGCGTAAAGGTTACAACTCAGAATCTTGAGGTTGTAAGAGTTGACGCAGACAAGAACTTACTGTTAATCAAGGGCGCAGTTCCAGGAGCTAAGAAAGCTCTCATTACAGTAAAAGAGACTACAAAATCTGGTAAATAGTGCAAAGTAAGAAAGGAGGAACTTTACGATGGCTAACGTAGCTGTATATAACATGGAAGGCAAAGAAGTCGACAAGATCGAGTTAAATGATTCCATTTTCGGCGTAGAAATTAATGAGCATTTAGTTCATATGGCTGTTCTTCAGCAGCTTGCAAATAAACGTCAGGGAACTCAGAAAGCTAAGACACGTTCTGAAGTTCGCGGTGGCGGAAGAAAACCATGGAGACAGAAGGGAACAGGACATGCACGTCAGGGTTCTACAAGATCTCCACAGTGGACAGGTGGTGGAGTTGTATTCGCTCCTACTCCTAGAGATTACTCATTCAAGCTCAACAAGAAAGAGAAGAGAGCAGCTCTTAAGTCTGCACTTACATCAAGAGTTGTTGAGAACAAGTTCGTTGTAGTAGATGAGCTTAAGCTTGATGAGATTAAGACAAAGAAATTCGTAGAAGTATTAAAGAACCTCAATGTTGAGAAGGCACTCGTTGTATTAAATGATATGGACGAGAAGGTTATCGCTTCTGCAGCAAACATCCCGACAGTTAAGACAACTCAGACAAATGAGCTTAACGTATTCGATGTATTAAAATATGACACAGTAGTAGTTACAAAGGCTGCTGTAGCAACAATCGAGGAGGTATATGCATAATGGCAAACGTACAGTACTATGATGTAATCCTCAAACCAGTAGTAACTGAGAAGAGTATGAATGCAATGGCTGAGAAGAAATACACATTCCTTGTTCACCCGGATGCAAACAAGACTATGATCAAAGAAGCAGTAGAGAGAATGTTCGAAGGAGCAAAGGTTGCCAAAGTTAACACAATGAACTGCGAAGGCAAGAACAAGCGTCGTGGAATGGTAACAGGAAAGACTGCTAAGACAAAGAAGGCTATCGTACAGCTTACAGCAGACAGCAAAGATATCGAGATCTTCGCAGGACTGTAGACCGAGGTCGAAAGCAACTTCAAAATGATATGCGTCAGAAAAGACGCGATAATGAAAACATATCGAAAGGAGAAACAAAATGGGAATTAAGACATATAACCCATATACACCTTCCAGAAGAAATATGACTGGTTCAGATTTCTCAGAGATTACAAAGACAACTCCTGAGAAGTCACTTGTTACTTCTTTAAAGAAGAACGCTGGTCGTAACAATCAGGGTAAAATCACAGTTAGACACCAGGGCGGTGGAAATAGAAGAAAATACAGACTTATCGATTTCAAGAGAAATAAGAAAGACGGTATTCCAGCAACTGTAATTGGTATCGAGTACGATCCAAACAGAACAGCAAACATCGCACTTATCTGCTATGCAGATGGTGAGAAATCATATATTCTTGCTCCAGCAGGACTTACAGACGGAATGAAGGTTATGAGCGGTGCTCAGGCTGAGGTCAGAGTTGGAAACTGCTTACCACTTGAGAATATCCCAGTTGGTACACAGATTCACAACATCGAGCTTCTTCCTGGAAAGGGCGGACAGCTTGTTCGTTCAGCAGGACTTAGCGCACAGCTTATGGCTAAAGAAGGCAAATATGCAACACTTCGTCTTCCTTCAGGAGAGATGAGAATGGTTCCAATTCAGTGCCGTGCTACAATCGGTGTAATTGGAAACGGAGATCACAACCTCGTAAATATTGGTAAAGCCGGACGTAAGCGTCACATGGGTGTTCGTCCAACAGTTCGTGGATCTGTTATGAACCCTAACGACCATCCACACGGTGGTGGAGAAGGTAAGGCACCTGTAGGACGTCCAGGACCATGTACTCCATGGGGCAAACCTGCACTTGGCTTAAAGACCAGAAAGAAGAACAAACAGTCTAACAAGATGATCGTTCGTAGAAGAGACGGTCGTGCAATCAAATAATTAGGAGGTTGAATAAATGGCACGTTCATTAAAAAAAGGACCATTTGCTGATGAAAGCTTACTTAAAAAAGTAGATGCTATGAACGCTTCTGGTGACAAGTCTGTAATCAAGACATGGTCACGTCGTTCAACAATCTTCCCTTCATTCGTTGGACACACAATCGCTGTTCATGATGGAAGAAAGCATGTTCCTGTATATGTTACAGAGGATATGGTTGGACATAAACTTGGTGAGTTCGTTGCAACAAGAACTTACAGAGGACATGGAAAAGACGAGAAGAAATCAGGCGTAAGATAAGATTTATTGAAAGGAGGTTTCATCCATGGCAAAGGGACATAGATCCAAAATCAAGAGAGAGAGAAATGAAGTTAGAGATACAAGACCTTCAGCAAAGTTATCTTATGCTAGAGTGTCTGTACAGAAAGCTTGTTTCGTTTTAGATGCTATTCGTGGAAAGAGTGTTAACGAAGCACTTGCAATCGTAACATACAATCCTAGATATGCTTCAAGCTTAGTAAAGAAATTATTAGAGTCAGCAATCGCTAACGCAGAAAATAATTATCCGGAAAAGAACTATAAGGCAGAGAACCTTTACGTTGCAGAGTGTTTTGCAAATAAAGGACCAACAATGAAGAGAATTCATCCTAGAGCACAGGGTAGAGCTTACAGAATCGAGAAGAGAATGAGCCACATTACAATCGTGCTTGATGAAAGATAGGAGGCAATCATGGGACAGAAGGTTAATCCTCATGGCTTAAGAGTTGGCGTTATCAAGGACTGGGATTCCAAATGGTATGCAGAGGGTGATTTCGCTGATTACTTAGTAGAAGATTATAATATCAGAACATTTTTAAAGAAAAAATTATACGCAGCTGGTGTTTCAAAGATTGAGATCGAGAGAGCTTCAGACCGCGTTAAGGTTATCATTTATACAGCTAAGCCAGGTGTTGTAATCGGTAAGGGCGGAGCTGAGATCGAGAAGATCAAGGCTGAGGTTCAGAAGCTTACAGACAAGAAATTAGTTGTTGATATCAAAGAAGTAAAGAGACCGGACAAGGATGCACAGCTTGTTGCTGAGAACATCGCTTCACAGCTTGAGAACCGTGTTTCATTCCGTAGAGCAATGAAGTCTTGCATGGGAAGAGCTATGAAGGCCGGCGTTAAAGGAATTAAGACAACATGTTCAGGTCGTCTTGGCGGAGCAGATATGGCTCGTACAGAGACATACAATGATGGAACTACTCCACTCCAGACAATCAGAGCAGATATCGATTATGGATTCGCTGAGGCAGATACAACTTACGGCAAGGTTGGCGTTAAGGTTTGGATCTACAAAGGCGAGGTACTTCCTACAAAAGCAAACAAGGAAGGAGGAGCTAAGTAATTATGTTAATGCCTAAGAGAGTAAAACATCGTAAACAGTTCCGTGGTTCCATGGCAGGAAAAGCTACAAGAGGAAACAAGATCACAAATGGTGAGTACGGTATTGTAGCACTTGAGCCATGCTGGATCAAAGCAAATCAGATTGAGGCTGCCCGTGTAGCTATGACTCGTTACATCAAGCGTGGTGGTAAAGTTTGGATAAAGATTTTCCCAGAGAAACCTGTAACACATAAGCCTATGGGTGTTCGAATGGGTAAAGGAAAGGGTGCCCTTGAGTATTGGGTAGCTGTAGTAAAACCAGGTAGAGTATTATTTGAAATCTCCGGAGTACCGGAAGACGTAGCTAAAGAAGCTTTACGTCTTGCTACACACAAATTACCTTGCAAGTGTAAAGTAGTTTCTCGTGCAGATTTAGAAGGCGGTGAGTCAAATGAAAACTAGTGCATACGTTAAAGAGTTACAGGCACAGAGCGTAGAGCAGTTACAGGCACAGCTCGTTGATGCTAAAAAAAGAACTTTTCAATTTAAGATTCCAGAATGCAACTAACCAGTTAGATAACACAGCAAGAATCAAAGAGGTTCGTAAGAACATCGCTAGAATTCAGACTGTTATCACTGCAAAGGCTGCAGAATAGTTTATCCTATCAGAAAGGAGATTTTAGACCGTGGAAGAAAGAAATCTTAGAAAAACACGTGTTGGTGTTGTTGTAAGCGATAAGATGGATAAGACAATCATTGTAGCTGTAAGAGATAACGTAAGACATCCTCTTTACAACAAGATCGTTAAGAAGACTTATAAATTAAAAGCTCATGACGAGAAAAACGATGCAAAGATCGGTGATACAGTCAGAGTTATGGAAACAAGACCTTTATCTAAAGATAAGAGATGGAGACTTGTAGAAATCATGGAAAGAGCAAAATAATAAAAGGAGGCTACAAGCATGGTACAGCAGGAAAGCAGACTCAAGGTTGCTGATAACACTGGCGCTAAAGAGTTACTTGTTATCCGCGTTATGGGTGGATCTACCAGAAGATATGCGAACATCGGTGATGTAATCGTTGCTACTGTTAAAGATGCAACACCAGGCGGTGTTGTTAAAAAAGGCGATGTAGTTAAAGCCGTAGTAGTTCGTTCAGTAAAAGGTGCTCGTCGTAAAGACGGATCTTATATAAAGTTTGATGAGAACGCAGCAGTAATCATCAAAGATGACAAAACTCCAAAAGGAACACGTATATTTGGACCAGTAGCTCGTGAGCTTCGTGAGAAACAGTTCATGAAGATTGTTTCTCTGGCTCCGGAAGTATTATAGGAGGAACGTCAATGGCAACTATGAAAATCAAAAAAGGCGACCTTGTTAAGGTTATCGCTGGAAAAGATATCAACAATGAGGGCAAGGTAATTGCCGTAAACGCAAAGAACAATACACTTCTTGTTGAGGGAATCAACATGGTTACTAAGCATACAAAACCAAGTATGTCAAATCAGCAGGGCGGTATCGTTCATCAGGAGGCTCCAATTGATGCTTCCAACGTAATGCTCATCCATGACGGAAAGCCTACTCGTGTAGGATTCAAGATGGATGGAGACAAGAAAGTTCGCTTTGCTAAATCAACAGGCAAAGTTATCGACTAATTGGAGAGAGGAGGATTAAGACATTGAGTAGACTTAGAGAACAGTACGAAAATGAGATCAAGGACGCAATGATCAAAAAGTTCGGATACAAAAACGCAATGGAAATTCCAAAGCTTGACAAGATCGTAGTTAACATGGGTGTTGGTGAAGCTAAGGAAAACGCTAAGGTTCTTGAGGCAGCCGTTAAGGATATGGAAGCCATCACAGGACAGAAAGCAGTTACAACTAAAGCAAAGAATGCTATAGCTAACTTTAAAATCAGAGAAGGAATGCCAATCGGATGTAAGGTTACATTACGTGGTGAGAAGATGTACGAGTTTGCAGATCGTCTCATCAACTTAGCATTACCTCGTGTACGTGACTTCAGAGGTGTTAACCCTAACGCATTTGATGGCCGTGGAAACTATGCCCTTGGAATTAAAGAGCAGATCATCTTCCCTGAGATCGAGTATGATAAGGTAGATAAGGTTCGTGGTATGGACATTATCTTCGTTACTACTGCTAAGACAGACGAAGAGGCACGTGAGTTACTGGCACAGTTCAATATGCCATTCGCTAAATAATCGGAGGAATTCTAATGGCTAAGACAAGTATGAAAATCAAACAGCAGCGTGCACCAAAGTTCTCTACAAGAGCTTATACACGTTGTAGAATTTGTGGACGTCCACATTCAGTTTTAAAGAAATACGGAATCTGCAGAGTATGCTTCCGTGAGTTAGCATACAAGGGACAGATCCCAGGCGTTAAAAAAGCTAGCTGGTAAGCCTGAAAGCAACTTAGTGAACACAAGCGCATATGCGCTGTGTGAGCTTAGTGCGAAGAGAACTTCCTTTCAGCAACAGCTGTTTTTATAAATAACTATATTAACAAACATATTTAAGGAGGATATCGTTCATTATGATGATGACAAGTGATCCAATCGCAGATATGCTTACAAGAATTCGTAACGCAAATACTGCAAAACATGATACAGTAGACATCCCAGCTTCTAAGATTAAAGTAGCAATCGCTGGAATCCTTGTAGATGAGGGATTCATCGAGAAATACGACATCGTTGAGGATGGAAAAATCAAGACAATCCATGTTACATTAAAATATGGTGCTGATAAGAACGAGAAGGTTATTACAGGCATCAAGAGAATTTCTAAGCCAGGTCTTCGTGTATACGCAGGCAAGGATGAGATTCCTTCAGTACTTGGTGGACTTGGAATCGCTATTCTTTCAACTAACCAGGGTATCGTAACTGATAAAGAGGCTAGAAAGCTTCAGGTTGGTGGCGAAGTTTTAGCATTCGTTTGGTAAACATTGAACACTTAATGAATGCAAGCGTAAGTGTAGCATGAATTTAGTGTGAAAGTTGTTCTTTGAGTGAAGCGAAAAGAACTACCTTATGACATAATATTGTAGGTGGTTTGAACTTAGCGAAGAGAACATACCCCTAAAGATCTTAATTTATATTAAGTATAATTTATTAAGTATCCATATTCGATGCATCCATGATGTATAGTAGGGATACAGCAAGTAACATCTTAAAGTATAACCTGACCACAAGGTCAGAAATACTAAATAACTATTAACCTAATATCAAAATATAGGAGGTACGGGCATGTCACGTATAGGAAGAATGCCAATCGCAGTTCCTGCTGGAGTAACAGTTGAAATTGCAGAAAATAATCATGTGACTGTAAAAGGTCCAAAGGGTACTCTTGAGAGAACTCTTCCATCAGAGATGGATATCAAATTAGAGGGTGAAGAAGTAGTAGTTACAAGACCTAATGATTTGAAGAAAATGAAATCCTTACATGGATTAACAAGAACACTTATCCACAACATGGTTGTTGGTGTAACTGAGGGTTATACAAAGACTCTTGAGGTTAACGGTGTTGGTTACAGAGCTTCTAAGGCTGGAAAGAAACTTACTCTTAACTTAGGATATTCTCATCCGGTTGAGATGGAGGATCCGGAAGGACTTGAGTCAGAGGTTCAGGATAACAAGATCATCATTAAGGGTATCGATAAAGAAAAAGTTGGCCAGTACGCAGCTGAGATCAGAGATAAGAGAAGACCTGAGCCATATAAGGGCAAGGGAATCAAATACGCTGATGAGGTTATTAGACGTAAAGTTGGTAAGACTGGTAAAAAATAATTAAAGGAGTGGACAAGTAATGGTTAGTAAGAAATCAAGAACAGAAGTTCGTGTAAAGAAACATAACAGAATGCGTAATCATCTTGCTGGTACAGCACAGCGTCCTCGTTTAGCTGTATTCAGAAGTAATAACCATATGTATGCTCAGATTATTGATGATACAGTTGGAAATACACTCGTTTCTGCATCAACACTTGACAAGGATATCAAGGCAGAGCTCGAGAAGACTAATAACGTAGATGCAGCAGCAAAGCTTGGTACTGTAATCGCAAAGAAAGCATTAGATAAAGGTATTTCAACTGTTGTCTTCGATAGAGGCGGTTTTATTTACGCAGGAAAAGTTAAAGCATTAGCTGAAGCAGCAAGAGAAGCTGGCTTAGATTTTTAGGAGGAGACAAACATGAAACGTGAAATCATTGACGCTAGTCAATTAGAATTAGTTGACCAGGTAGTTGACATCAAGCGTGTAACAAAGGTTGTTAAGGGTGGACGTAACATGCGATTCACAGCTCTCGTTGTTGTTGGTGACAAGAACGGCCATGTAGGTGCAGGTCTTGGAAAAGCAGCAGAAATTCCTGAAGCTATCCGCAAGGGTAAAGAGGACGCCATCAAGAGCATGGTAAATGTTAAGTTAGACGAGAACAACTCTATTACACATGATGTAACAGGAAAATATACAGGTGCTTCCGTATTATTAAAGAAGTCTCCTGAAGGTACTGGTATCATCGCTGGTGGTCCTGCACGTTCAGTATGCGAGATCGCTGGTATCCAGAATATCCGTACAAAGTCTTTAGGATCAAACAACAAGCAGAACGTAGTACTTGCTACTATCGAGCTCTTAAGCAGTTAAGAAGCCCTGAGGATGTTGCAAAGCTTCGTGGTAAATCTGTAGAAGAAATCTTAGGTTAGGAGGAACGCTAAAATGGCAGATAGAGTTAAAGTTACATTAATCAAATCTACAATCGGTGCTGTTCCTAAGAACAAGAAGACTATTGAGGCTCTTGGTCTTACTAAGTTAGGCAAAACTGTAGAGTTACCAAACAATGCAGCTACACAGGGAGCTGTTCGCAAAGTAGCACCATACGTAAAAGTAGAAGAAGTTTAAGAATAAAATAAGGAGGTACCGTGATGGATTTATCTAATTTAAAAGCGGCTGAGGGTTCAGTTCATAGTGATAATTTCAGAAGAGGTCGTGGACACGGCTCAGGAAACGGTAAGACTGCTGGTAAGGGACACAAGGGACAGAAGGCTCGTTCAGGAGCTCCAAGACCTGGTTTCGAAGGTGGACAGATGCCATTATATAGAAGATTGCCTAAGAGAGGTTTCAAGAATAGAAACACTCTTACAATCGTACCTATAAATCTTTCAGCTCTTGAGAGATTCGATAACGATGCAGTAGTTTCAGTTGAGACATTAATCGAGGCTGGAATCGTTAAGAATCCTAGAGATGGCGTAAAGATTCTTGGAAATGGAGAACTTACTAAGAAGCTTACAGTTCAGGCTAACGCTTTCAGTGCTAGTGCAAAAGAGAAAATCGAAGCTCTTGGTGGAAAAGCAGAGGTGATCTAATGCTTAAAACACTCCGTAATGCGTTTAAAATAAAGGATGTCCGTAATAGAATCCTTTTTACATTCATGATGCTTATTGTCATCAGAATCGGAAGCGAGCTTCCGATTCCTGGTGTCAAGGGCTCCGTATTTCAGAGTTGGTTAAACAGTAAATCAGCAGATGGTTTAGGCTTTGTTGATGCTATAACAGGTGGATCATTCTCACAGATGTCAGTATTTGCGCTGAATATTACACCATACATTACATCTTCAATCATTATGCAGTTGCTTACAATTGCTATACCTAAGCTTGAAGAGATGCAACGCGATGGCGAGGATGGCAGAAAGAAAATTGTTGAGATAACACGTTATCTTACAATTGGATTAGGCCTTCTTGAGTCAGTCATGATGGTAATTGGTTTTTATAGACAGAATTACCTTACAGAAAAGACACCATTGACTGTTATTATGGTCGTTACTTCACTTACAGCAGGTTCAGCTGTACTTATGTGGATTGGAGAGCGTATTACAGAAAAGGGTGTAGGAAACGGAATATCAATAGTATTGACAATCAATATTATTTCACGTATTCCAGAGGATTTAAGTACACTTTGGTCACAGTTCATTGCTTCAGCAGCGAACGTTCCAAAGGCGATTGTTGCAGGCCTTATCGTAGTAGCAATAATTGCTGCAATGGTAGTATTTGTAGTATTGCTTCAGGATGCACAGCGCAAGATTCCTGTACAGTACTCAAGCAAAATAAGAGGCAACAAGCAGATGGGCGGTCAGCAGACATGCATTCCACTAAAGGTAAATACCAGTGGAGTTATCCCGGTAATCTTTGCACAGTCTCTTATGCAGACACCTGTTATCATTGCCAGCTTCCTTGGAAAAGGCAATGGAAATGGAATAGGCTCTAAGATATTAAAAGGATTATCACAGTCTAACTGGTGTGATCCAAAGGAGCCGGTATATTCAATCGGACTTATTGTTTACATTGTGTTGATCATAGCATTTGCTTACTTCTACACAAACATTACATTCAATCCGCTTGAGATTGCAAACAATATGAAGCGTTCAGGTGGCTTTATACCCGGTATCAGACCTGGAAAGCCAACCAGCGATTACTTAAATCAGATATTAAACTACATTGTATTTATTGGAGCTATTGGACTTGCGTTTATCGCATTTGTTCCGATATTCTTCAATGGAGTATTCAACGCAGACGTATCCTTTGGTGGAACTTCAATCATCATCATTGTCGGAGTTGTTATTGAGACATTGAAGCAAATTGAATCACAGATGAGAGTTCGATACTATAAAGGATTTTTAGATGATTAATTGTACATTGGAGATACTGAATTCAGTATCTCCATTCGTGCTATCAACAAGTTTTGTATAAAAGGAGAAAATTTTTATGAAGATCATCATGTTAGGGGCACCTGGTGCCGGTAAAGGTACACAGGCAAAACAGATAGCTGCAAAATATTCTATACCACATATCTCTACAGGAGATATATTCCGTGCAAACATCAAGAACGGAACAGAGCTTGGTAAGAAGGCAAAGACTTATATGGATCAGGGAGCACTTGTTCCGGATGAGCTTACCTGTGACCTTGTTATGGATAGAATACAGCAGGATGATTGCAAAAACGGATTTGTATTAGACGGTTTCCCAAGAACAATTCCACAGGCAAAGGCGCTTGATGATGCTCTCACAAAGATTGGGGAGAAGATGGATTATGCCATCGATGTAGATGTTCCTGATGAGAACATTGTTAACCGTATGGGTGGAAGAAGAGCCTGCCTCAATTGTGGTGCAACATATCATATCGTTTTCAATCCAACAAAGGTTGAGGGCAAATGTGATGCATGTGGCGCTGACACAGTACTCAGAGATGACGATAAGCCTGAGACAGTTCAGAAGCGCTTAGCTGTATATCATGAGCAGACACAGCCGCTTATCGAGTATTATGACAAGCAGGGTATTTTAAAGTCTGTAGACGGAACAAAGCCTATGGATGAAGTATTTTCAGCCATTGTAGGTATTTTAGGTGAATAATAATGTCTGTAACTATCAAATCAGAGCATGAGATAGAGCTGATGAGGGAGGCCGGCAGGATTCTGGCGGCCGTTCATCAGCAGCTCGGTAAAGAAATCAAACCGGGAATGTCCACTAAGGATGTGGACCGGCTGGGCGAAGAAATGATTCGTAGTTATGGATGCGAGCCGTCTTTCTTAGGATATTGCGGATATCCGGCCTCCATATGTGTTTCAGTAAACGAGGAGGTTGTGCATGGTATCCCGACTGATGAGCGTATCTTACAGGAGGGCGATATCGTGAGCCTTGATGCTGGTGTTATCTACAAAGGATACCACTCAGACGCAGCCAGAACAGTAGGCGTAGGAGAGATTTCAGAGGAAGCAAGACTTCTTATAGAAAGAACACGTCTCAGTTTTTTTGCAGGAATAAAGAATGCAGTTGCGGGAAACAGACTGTATGATATTTCAGGAGCCATACAGCAGCTTGCCGAGTCGTTTGGATACGGAGTTGTATATGACCTTGTTGGTCATGGCATAGGAAGCCATTTACATGAGGATCCTGAGGTGCCGAACTTCAGACCACAGGGCTTTAGAAAAGGGCTCAGACTTAAGCCGGGCATGACACTGGCGGTTGAGCCAATGATTAATGCAGGTTCACCGCATGTTGTGTGGATGGATGACGAATGGACAGTGGTTACTGAGGATTTATCGTTGTCGGCACACTATGAAAATACCATACTTATTACAAAAGGAAAGCCGGAGATACTTTCTCTGACAGAGGATGAAAAAGCAGCCGGATTTCTGGAGCTAATCTAATAATAATCATAACGAAACCCAAGGATTTATTTACAGGAGGAATCAAAATGTCAAAAGCAGACGTTATCGAAGTTGAAGGTGTTGTAGTTGAGAAGTTACCAAATGCGTTTTTTAAGGTAGAGCTTGAGAACGGACACCAAATTTTAGCTACAATCAGTGGAAAGCTTCGTATGAATTTCATCAGAATTTTACCGGGAGATAAGGTAACAATTGAGATGTCACCATACGACCTTACAAAGGGCAGAATTATCTGGAGAGATAAGTAATTTTTACAGATAATTTTTTTTTAAAAAATATATTGACTTCCCTTAAGTGTCCGTGTATAATGCTATCTGGACACTTTTGGAAAAGTACCTGAAAAGGACTTTTATAGAGAAAGGAGGATTTGCTGTGAAGGTAAGATCATCAGTTAAACCTATTTGCGAAAAGTGCAAAGTTATCAAGAGAAAAGGAAGCATCAGAATTATCTGTGAGAATCCAAAGCATAAGCAGAGACAGGGTTAATTAGTACAAATATTTGACCCTGTTATTTGTGCGTTTGGTTTATTAAACCTTTTTTCACATCATTATGTGCGGCTGCAGCGAGATATTTATCATCGCTGTTCATAATAAACAGAGGCATTCTGGTTTCATATTATAATACCGAGTGATATGGAACAAAATGCAAATATGGGAGCGCATATGGCTACACACATTTCAGGACGTGCAACCGTAGCTGTAGATGCATATGTGTTTCGGAGAGCATACATCAAGTTGCAGATGTATCGTTACTATAGTAAATAACTAAAAATTATGGAGGTGTAAACACACATGGCTCGTATTGCAGGTGTAGATTTACCAAGAGAAAAACGTGTAGAAATCGGCTTAACTTACATCTACGGAATCGGAAGAGTAAGTGCAGACGTATCCTTGAAGCAGCTAATGTTGATCCAAGCACTCGTGTTAGAGATCTTACAGATGACGAGGTTAAGAGAATCAGCGCTGTTATCGACGAGACAATGACAGTTGAAGGTGATTTAAGAAGAGAAATCGCTTTAAATATCAAGAGACTTCAGGAAATTGGATGCTATCGTGGTATCCGTCATAGAAAGGGACTTCCGGTTCGTGGTCAGAAGACAAAGACTAATGCAAGAACTCGCAAGGGTCCTAAGAGAACAGTAGCAAACAAGAAGAAATAATCACTTAGATAATAAGTGAAAACGCCACTTGAACGTAGTGCGCGTTTGGTTCTGCGGACGAAGAAGCAGAGCTACATTATAACTTAAATAAAGTTTAGAAAGTAGAAAGTAGGTTAGTTTAAATATGGCTAAGAATGTTGCAAAGAAAACAACTAAAAAGCGTGTAAAGAAAAACGTTGAACGCGGACAGGCACATATTCAGGCATCTTTCAATAACACAATCGTTACTTTAACAGATGCTGAAGGAAATGCTTTATCATGGGCAAGTGCCGGTGGTCTTGGATTTAGAGGTTCAAAGAAATCTACTCCATATGCTGCACAGATGGCAGCAGAAACAGCTACAAAGGCAGCTTTAATCCATGGATTAAAGACAGTTGACGTATTCGTTAAGGGACCAGGTTCAGGAAGAGAGGCAGCTATCCGTGCCCTTTCAGCATGTGGTCTTGAGGTTACATCAATCAGAGACGTTACTCCGGTACCTCACAATGGATGTCGTCCACCAAAACGTAGAAGAGTCTAATCAGGAGGTATAGATTAAAATGGCAGTTAATAAAGTACCTGTACTTAAGAGATGCAGATCACTTGGTTTAGAGCCAAGTTATTTAGGATATGATAAGAAGTCTAGAAGAAACCTTACAAGAGCAAACAGAAAGGTGTCTGAGTACGGACTTCAGTTAAGAGAAAAGCAGAAAGCTAAATTCATCTATGGTGTTTTAGAGAAGCCTTTCCGTAACTACTACAAGAAAGCAGATCAGATGAAAGGATTAACAGGTCTTAACCTTATGACAATCCTTGAGTCAAGACTTGACAACGTAATCTTCCGTCTTGGTTTCGCAAGAACAAGAAAAGAAGCTAGACAGATCGTTGATCACAAGTTCGTTACAGTAAACGGAAAAGTTGTTAACATCCCTTCATACCTTGTAAAGGCTGGCGATGTTATCGAAATTAAAGAGAGCAAAAAGAATACTCAGAGAATGAAAGATATCGTCGAGGTAGCTGGCGGAAGAATCGTTCCGGAGTGGTTAGACGTAGATGCTGAGAAATTACAGGGAACTGTAAAAGACTTACCTACACGTGAGCAGATTGATGTTCCTGTAGATGAGATGCTCATCGTCGAGTTATATTCTAAGTAAAATTAGGTTGATTTGCCGGGGATTTATTTCCCGGCTTATCCACTCTTTGATAACATATAACAACGATACCCGAGAAGGAGGGAATTTGAAGTGTTCGATTTTGAAAAACCAAAAATTGAAATCGCAGAAATTTCAGAAGACAAGACATATGGCAGATTTGTTGTAGAGCCATTAGAGAGAGGTTACGGTACAACACTTGGAAACTCTTTAAGACGTATCATGCTTTCTTCTTTACCGGGCGCTGCAGTAAGCCAGGTCAAGATTGATGGTGTTTTACATGAATTCAGCTCTATTCCTGGTGTTAAGGAAGATGTTACAGAAATCATCATGAATATCAAGAACCTTGCAATTCGCAATAATAGTTCTACAAATGAACCAAAGGTTGCATATATCGAATTCGAAGGTGAAGGCGTTGTTACAGCAGCCGATATTCAGGTTGATTCAGATATCGAGATTTTGAATCCTGAGTTAGAGATTGCACACTTGAATGGTGGTGCAGATTCTAAGCTTTACATGGAGCTTACAATCACAAACGGCAGAGGTTATGTCGGAGCAGAGAAGAACAAGAACGAGGATACACCAATCGGAGTTCTTGCTGTAGATTCAATCTACACTCCTGTTGAGCGTGTTAACCTTACTGTAGAGAATACCCGTGTAGGTCAGGTTACAGATTATGATAAGCTTACATTAGATGTATTTACAAATGGTGCATTGGAGCCTGACGAGGCAGTCAGTCTTGCAGCTAAGGTATTAAGTGAGCACTTAAATCTGTTCATCGATCTTTCAGAGGCAGCACAGCAGGTTGACGTTATGGTCGAGAAGGAAAACGATGCTCAGGAAAAGGTTCTTGAGATGAACATCGACGAGCTTGAGCTTTCAGTTCGTTCATACAACTGTTTAAAGCGTGCAGGAATTAACACTGTTGCAGAGCTTATCAATAGAACACCTGAGGACATGATGAAGGTTCGTAACCTTGGTCGTAAGTCTTTAGAGGAAGTTTTAGCAAAATTAAAAGAATTAGGTTTAGAGTTAAATCAGACTGAGGAATAATTCATTCGAATAATCCTTGCACTGATTCTTCTAAATAAATTGGGCATATATAAATTTTAAATATCATATTTATGTTTATGTGTGACAAAACTCATAGCGGCAGGGTCAGTAAGACCAAAGAGCGTGACCGTGTCTGATACATGAGTGGCAACTGATTTGAGCATTTGCTTTTTGAAATAAGGCAATGCTTTATCACAACAAGATACGATGTCTGGCAGTAAGACCGATGAGCGTGACCGGATGTCCCACAAATGGAGGAAATTAAAATGGCAAAATATCGTAAGTTAAGCAGAACATCAAGCCAGAGAAAGGCTTTACTCAGAGGTCAGGTTACACAGCTTCTTGTTAACGGAAAGATCGTTACTACAGAGGCTAAGGCTAAAGAGGTTCGTAAGATCGCTGAGGGTCTTATCGCATTAGCAGTAAAAGAGAAAGACAACTTCGAAGAGGTTACTGTAACAGCTAAGGTTGCCCGCAAGGACAAAGATGGCAAGAGAGTAAAAGAGGTTGTAGACGGAAAGAAAGTTACTGTTTATGACGAAGTAGAGAAGAAGATCAAGAAGGATTCTGCTTCACGTCTTCATGCCAGAAGACAGATGCTCAAGGTTCTTTACACAGCTAAAGAGTCTGACGGCACAAAGAAGGGAACAAAGACTATCGATGTAACAAACAAGTTATTCGATGAGATCGCTCCTAAGTATGCTGATCGTAACGGTGGTTACACAAGAATCGTTAAGATTGGACAGCGTAAAGGTGACGGAGCTTTAGAGGTTCTCCTTGAGTTAGTTTAATATTTAATCGGTATAAATCTTAGACTAAATAAAACCAGAGATTTGAGTGGATGACACTCACTTCTCTGGTTTTTTATTTCTAGGGTAATTATTCTAATCTATTGAGAAAAACAAAAGCTTCATGGTTGCTTGAAAGCAGCAGGTTTGATTGTTCTAAATTTTTTCTATAGTTACTATGAACTTATAAGAAAATAAAAAAGCCGTGTGAAATCTAAATCATTTCACACGGCTTTTTTAAATACGATTAATTATTTATTCTTTGCTGCAGCCTGCTCGTCATTATACTTCTGAACACACTTCTTGATTCTGTCATATGGTGAGAGAAGATCACTGATAGAACAGTCGTGGTTTAATGTATCAATGAGGTATGCGATGTATTTGCTCATGTCACAGCTGATATAGTACTCCTTAGAGAGAAGCTCAGGTGACTGGTAGATAAGGTTTGTTGTAACTACTCTGTAGATGAGACCCTCCTCGTAAGCCTTGTCAAATGAAGCAAAGCCGTTTGTGAAGAGACCGAATGTAGAAACAACAAAGATTCTGTTAGCTTTACGCTTCTTGAGCTCTCTTGCTGTATCTATCATACTCTCGCCGGAAGAAATCATATCATCGATGATAAGAACATCCTTACCTCCACATTTGTTCCGAGGAACTCATGAGCTACGATAGGGTTACGTCCGTCAACGATACGGCTGTAATCACGACGTTTGTAGAACATACCCATGTCTACTCCGAGTACGTTTGCAAGGTAAATAGCACGGTTTGTAGCGCCCTCATCAGGAGAGATAATCATAAGATGGTCAGCATCAATAGTGATATCCTTTACGTTCTTTAAGATGCCCTTAATGAACTGGTAAGAAGGCATTACATTCTCAAAACCGTTCAGAGGAATAGCATTTACCACACGAGGGTCATGAGCATCGAAGGTGATGATATTGTCTACACCCATGTTGATAAGCTCCTGAAGAGCCAATGGACAGTCAAGAGACTCACGGCCTGTACGTCTGTGCTGACGGCTCTCATAAAGGAAAGGCATGATAACTGTTATTCTTCTTGCTTTTCCGCCGGCTGCAGCGATAACACGCTTTAAGTCTGCATAGTGGTCATCTGGTGACATGTGGTTTGTCTGACCGCATACTGTGTAGGTAAGACTGTAGTTAGTTACATCTACCATGATGTACAGATCATAACCACGAACAGACTGGTTGATAACACATTTAGCCTCGCCAGAACCGAATCTAGGTGTAGAAGGCTTGATAATGTAGCTGTTTTTGTAGTAGTCCTTGAAAGCACTCTCGTTAGCATGCTGGTGCTCTCTGTGCTCTCTCCAGCCCTGTAAGTATGCATCTACCTTCTGGGCAAGACCTATACAACTGTCGGTTGCAACAAGTCCAAGTGTACCGGTTGGCATAGTCTCCAAAATTCTCTCATCGTTTGGCATTGTTATTCCTCCATATAACCATATAATAAATAAACTAAATATATAATATAAAAAGCGTTATTTGGAAAGACGCTTTTTAATTCGTATGTCATCTCCAAAGAGCTTGATAAAACTATAATTGCTTGAAATTCTTGAAAGTGTTCTCTCGGAGTAAATCTCTGCTATCTGCTCCAAATTCAGATTAGTGGAAATAATAGTAGATTTCCGGCGCAGTATGCGCTCATTTACACAAAGGAAAAGTTGTGATGTGGTAAATGAGTTGGAAAGCTCGGTTCCGAGATCGTCTATGATAAGTAAATCACAGTCGAATATATTCTGGTGCGCTGCGATGGCATCTGCATCCTTTTCAAACACACCTTTGCTTAATATATCAAATAATTGGAATGCTGTAAAGTAAATTACGGAGTAACCTGCATCTAAAAGCTCTTTTGCAATGCAATTAGATAAAAAAGTCTTTCCGACACCGGTATTACCGTAGAAAAATATGTTTTTAGGTTTGTTTTCAAAATTATCTATAAAATCATGACAGTTCGTCACGGCAAGCTTTGCTGTGGCGAGAGCAGACAGCCCTGTCGCAGGATTTTTCTGCTCATCTGAGTAATAATCAAATGAGAGCGTGGAAAAATTCTCACGAGACAAAATCTCCCTGATATTGGACTGCGAATAAACGGTATTGATAATAGCCTGCTTGAAACAATGACATTTCTGACCGTTTATGTATCCTGTATCGTGGCAATCTGGACAGGTGTAAATAGGCTCAAAATAATCAAGCGGATATCCGAGTGTGGATAGCAGTGCAGCACGCTCCTCCTTATAGTCATCGATTGCAAGGCGTAAAGCGGCAAGAGCATTCTCATCGCCGTCCATAAGCCTGTACGCCTGCCTGACAGATGCGGATGCAATCTCTGAGTCAATCTCCCTGAGGCGGGGAGCCTTGCGATAGGCTTCCTCAATACGCTTGTCATGTATGTATTTGTTCTGAAGCTGGCGTTTATCGTAGCCTCGCATTATCTCATCATATTGAGCATTGGTAAGTGCCATATACCCTCCTTGGGATGTGTAAATCTAACTTGAAAAATCATACAACGAAATTGCGCAACAGAAATCATACAGGTTAAATTATATAATTGAAATCACGCAACAGAAATCATACAGTTTAAATCATATAATTGAAATCATGTAGCTTAAATCATACCGTAGAATTGAGAAACAGCTTCTCCAGCTTGTCGTAATCATTGTTGCGCTGATTGAAGTTGTTAAATTTATTCTTGGAACTTGAATTATTGCTTTTTGGTTTTGAGGAACCGTTTGTAGCATTTGTACTCTGTGATGAGCCGGTAGCAGAGGCCTTATTGGCCTTTGCAAAGTTGGCATCAAGCACTTCAACATCCTTTAATGTATGTACATCCTTTTTCCTCCAGTTCGCGAGTATCGAGTCTGTGTACTCGAAGCTTGGCTTCTGGATAGCTGAAATAGTTTTACTGCAGGCGGCCTTTACAAGCTCTATATCGAAACCGTATTCGCCGACCCATTTGTTGATGAGTGACACCTCAGAGTCAACCAGATTGCGGCCTGTGATGCCTAGAGCCTTCATTACAGAATAGTAAATCTGTGAGTGAGCGGCTGCATCGTCCTTTGCCTGGTCTACGGTCTTTATGCCGGCATCGGCCCAGCCGAGAGCAACCTTGTTCATGTACCGAAGGCTTGAATGTCCTTTGGTAATGCAGTACTCCACGAGATACTCCACCAGGTCTGTAGAAAAATGAAGCTCGTCCAGCCAGTAGAGCACCATATTGGTGTCTGTGGATGAAAGCGTATGCTTCAGATATGTCTCTATAATAAAGAAAAGCTCTGAAATGTCAGGATTCTTTCTAAACTCCTTAATCTCATCAAGTGTGTATTCCTTCTGTGAAGAAGCAGCTTTGTCAGGAGTCTGGCTCTTAAGCTTTTCCACAACAGAATCCTGCATCCGAATATTCGTGGTAGAAATATTCTGTGCAGCATTATTAACCACGCCGTTTTGCAAATTATTCTTTGTAGCATTATTAACCACGCTGTTTTGCAAATTATTCTGCGCGGCATTATCAGCCACAGCGCTTTGTATATTACTCTGAGCAGCCTGCATACCGGATACAGAAAGACTGCAGAGGTTGATTCCCATAATCTGGCCATCAGCGCCGGAGTGCAGCTGTAAAATGCCCTCAGAAGCCCAGTAATTGAGAGCACGTATGATGTCGGCCTCAGTATTGCTGAAATGATCGGCAATCTCTGAAATAGTTGCTATGCCTGCCCCGGAGCCTGTCGCACGGAGCAGATAAAGGTATACCTTGACAAACTCACCGTTTGCCTTTGGCATGTATTGATCTATAAAAATATCTGACACAGTAGTGAATGATGTTGCTATGTCACTGCTAATGTTTATCGCTGTCATATAAAAAACTCTCTTTCGCTTAACCTGTGAGCAATTATAGCACAATATTTTAACCGTGTGAAGATGGTAAAAGTGCTACAAGCCTTGTAAACTCGGGCTTTCTGAATCCACAAAAAAATGTGGATAATGTGGATAACTATGTAAAATAATTGAAAAATCAATGTATCACAGGGTATATAAGCTGTTGAAAATTATTTAAAAATCCACACACAAAATGAGAGTTGTTAACATTTTGTATGTGGATAACGTGGATAACTTATTTCTTAAGCAGGTCTTCGCCGATTTCTACTACATTTCCGGCACCCATTGTTATCAACAGGTCGCCGTTTACACAATTTTCTGATAAAAATTTCTCGATTTCCTCAAATGATGGGAAATAGTGCGCATTCACACCTTTTTCGAGCAATAAATCAAGGATGTCCTTAGATGAAATGCCATAGGTGTTCTGCTCACGAGCAGCATAAATATCAGCTAGCACCACAACATCTGCCATTGAAAGAACATCGGCAAAATCATTTAAGAATGCTTGGTTCTGGAATAGGTATGTGGCTGGAAGCAAAGGACAAGCCTGTCATGTGGATATTTTTGTGCAGCTGTCAGTGTTGCACGGATCTCGGTTGGATGGTGAGCGTAGTCATCAATGATTGTGACGCCGTTTACCTTGCCCTTGTACTGGAAACGTCTGTCAGCACCGCCAAATTTGTCGAGGCCTGTGAGGATAGACTCCTCATCAAGACCGAGTGTGGTGGATAAAGCTATGGCTGCGAGCGCATTGCTTACATTGTGAGCGCAGGAACAGAGAGTTTTACGTCGAAAAGTGGACTACCCTGTCTCATAGCTGTAAAAGATGCACAAGCTTTATCGTCATAGGTTATATTTTCCGGATAGAAATCATATTTTGAATCAAAGCCATAGGTGATAATCTTCTGAGGAAGACCTGCGACAATCTCTTCATAGCGGTCAATTTCACCATTGATGATGGTAGCACCACCTGCGAGAGTGTTTGATGCATACTCGCGGAAGGAATGCCTGATGTCGTTGATATTCTTGAAGAAATCCAGATGCTCAGCCTCAATATTTAAAATAATACTGTAGCGTGGTCTGAAATTCAAAAAGCTGTTTGTGTACTCACACGCCTCAGAGATGAAGTACTCTGAATCGCCCACACGCAGATTGCCGTGGATAGATGACAAAATACCTCCTACGGAAATGGTAGGATCTGTCTGAGCGGCGAGAAGAATCTCACTGATCATGGATGTGGTGGTAGTCTTGCCGTGTGTGCCGGCTACAGCGATAGAATAATCGTAATTGTCCATAATCTGTCCGAGAAGCTCGGCTCTGGTAAGCATTGGAATACCAGCTGCTTTTGCTGCGGCAAACTCAGGATTGCTTTCGTGGATAGCAGCAGTGTAAACCACCAGGTCGATATCGGAGGTGATATTGTCTGCGCTCTGACCATATATGACTTTTATGCCCTTGGCAGCAAGAGTTTTTGTGAGGTCTGATTCCTTTGAATCGGAGCCGGAAATGGTAAAGCCCTCCTCATGCAGAATCTCTGCGAGACCGCTCATGCTGATACCGCCGATGCCTATGAAATGGATGTGTATTGGTTTGCTGAAATCTATTTTATACATTTATTTTACCTGCCTGATTTATTATAATTTATATTGTAACTATTAAGAACTGCTGAGAACAAAAAGCCGATGCGTCATGATTGCATGTAAGCGACAGATTTTCTTATTCTGAATAGTTACTTTATATTAATTATACAACTAAATACAGTATTTGCAAAGGAAAAATAAGGTGAAAGCAGGCATGACTTTCAAATGATAAGAACCATTGCAGGTTAAACAGATATACGATAAATGACACTTGTGCAAAATGTCAAAAAAAAGAAAATATTATTTGATTTG
>ENA-OQJH01000030-OQJH01000030.1-human-gut-metagenome-genome-assembly--contig:-NODE-30-length-67506-cov-9.774678_pt1 | contig 67506 bp, 88 predicted proteins | sample MGYA00242597_ERZ504763 | MGnify/ENA primary metagenome ERZ504763 (study PRJEB26092, sample SAMD00036359) | human gut metagenome | host: Homo sapiens | study: EMG produced TPA metagenomics assembly of... | reverse complement strand
CCAGCAGGAGCTGCTGACAGAGCTGAGCTGAGAAGGGATTTATCTCCCAGCTTGAGCGAAATCAGAATTCACCGTCAGTCGGCACCCTGCTTGATATCATCCAGTGCTGGGTATGACACCGGCGGAGTTTTTACGGATACGGAACCTGAGCAGATTGTATACAAGGCAAACGACTATTTCGAGAAATTGACGAGGAAAAAACAGCAAGGTGGAATGGATCATTCCAAACGCACAGACCCGCTCCATGGAGCCTGTCAGGCTCACTCTTCATCCGGGTGGCAGTTCTGAAATATATCTGCCTCAGGAGTGTGAGGAGTTTGGATATGTGATAAAGGGCACAGTGAAGCTTTGCTATGGTGGCAAAGTGCACACCGTAAAGGCCGGTGAGTCCTTTTATTTTAAAGCCGGTAAGAAGCATTTTATTGAAAATAAGTCTTCAAAGGATGCCATGCTCATATGGGTCAGCAATCCTCCAAGCTTCTGACGCTTCCCCTGCAGAAGCTCTTTTATAGGTCTGTAATTACTGCCGGCCACATTTTTAGTGTGTACAGCAGCAAATTATAAACATACAGGTCCTACCAGTACTATAATTACATGAGAAAGGTTTACACCATGGGAAAGAAATTAATTGATTTTATCGATATCACAAAGTCATACAACGGCAATGTTGTACTCGACGATTTAAATCTATACATCAGGGAGAATGAGTTTCTGACGCTGCTTGGGCCATCAGGCTGCGGAAAGACCACCACACTTCGCATGCTCGGTGGCTTTGAAACACCGGACAAGGGAAAAATCATGTTTGATTCAAAGGACATCACAAATGTGCCTGCAAACGAGAGAAATCTGAACACTGTTTTCCAGAAATACTCTCTTTTCCCTCATATGACAATAGCTGAAAACATCGCGTTTGGTCTTAAAATAAAGAAAAAAAGCAAGGCTTACATTGATGACAAAATAAAGTATGCATTAAAGCTCGTCAATCTCGACGGCTTTGAAAACCGCTCTGTGGATTCTCTTAGCGGAGGCCAGCAGCAGCGTATCGCTATTGCAAGAGCTATTGTAAACGAGCCTAAGGTACTGCTGTTAGACGAGCCGCTTGGCGCTCTCGACTTAAAGCTGCGCCAGAGCATGCAGTATGAGCTTATCCGCTTCAAAAATGAGCTCGGTATCACCTTCGTCTACGTCACACACGACCAGGAGGAGGCGCTTACAATGTCTGACACCATCGTAGTATGAATCAGGGCTATATCCAGCAGATTGGCACACCAGAGGACATTTACAATGAGCCTGAAAATGCCTTTGTCGCTGACTTTATCGGGCACAGTAATATCATCGACGGTGTTATGATAAAGGATAAGCTTGTCGAGATACTCGGTGTAAAGATGCCTTGTGTGGACGAGGCTTTGGTGAGAACACGCCTGTCGATATAGTCATCCGCCCGGAGGATGTGGAGCTGGTGCCTGCGGAGGACGGCTACATGCAGGGCGATGTCGTGTCAAATATCTTCAAGGGAGTGCACTATGAGCTTGAGGTAAAGGCTAACGGCTACGACTGGATGGTGCACACCACCAAATATGTAGAGATCGGAAGTCATGTGGGTATCAAGGTGATTCCATTTAATATCCAGGTAATGCACAAGCCTGAGTCCTCAGATGAAAAGGCGGTGGAGATAGATGTCTAAAATAAAGAAACAGCTGCTCGCAGGGCCGTACCTCATATGGATTATCGGATTTATCATACTTCCGCTTTTCATGATTGTGTACTATGCATTTAAAGGCTCTGACGGAGGCTTCACATTTGAATATGTGGCTGCAATAGCACAGCACACCAATATCAAGGCACTGCTTTTATCCCTACGGCTTGGAATCATATGCACCATAATATGCCTGGTGCTGTCCTATCCGCTTGCATGATTTTAAACGGCTTAAAGATTAAAAACCAAAGCTTTGTGGTATTTGTTTTCATGCTTCCTATGTGGATGAACTTTATGCTTCGAATACTCGCATGGAAGCAGCTTTTGTCCAAAAACGGTGTCATCAACTCGATACTCACCACTCTCGGACTGCCGGGCTTCAACATCATGAATACCTCCGGAGCAGTCGTGCTTGGCATGGTCTATGACTTTCTGCCGTTCATGCTGCTGCCTATATACAACTCCATGACCAGAATCAAAAACGACTGGATTGAGGCGGCTCTTGACCTCGGTGCAAACAAAGTCACAATACTTTTCAAGATTATACTGCCACTTACAGTTTCCGGTGTCATAAGCGGAATCGTAATGGTTTTCGTGCCATCACTCACATCCTTTGCCATCTCACAGATACTCGGTGGCGGCAAGGTCCTGCTCATCGGAAATATCATAGAACAGGATTTCGTCCATGGCTCGCAGTGGGGCGCAGGAAGCGGTCTCTCACTCGTGCTCATGGTATTCGTATTAATCAGCATGGCACTCGTCAATCTGTTTGATAAGGAAGGAGACCAGAGCGCATTATGGTAAAAAAAATAGCATCAAGGGTATATATGGGACTGATTTTTTTGTTTCTGTATCTACCTATCGTTGTATTAATAGTACTCTCCTTCAACAACTCCAAATCCAAGGTTAAATGGGGAGGCTTCACGCTCGACTGGTACATAAAGTGCTTTCAGAGTGAGCGGATTATGTCGGCATTTTCTACAACACTGCAGATTACGCTGCTTGCAGCTGTGATTTCTACAATAATAGGAACTCTCGCAGCCATGGGTATAAGCGCCATGAAGAAACGTAACCAGACAATCTATCTGGGCGCTACAAACATCCCGATGCTCAATGCAGATATCGTGACCGGTATCTCAATGATGCTTTTGTTTGTAAAATTCATGAATCTGGGCTTTGTGACAGTGCTTATCGCACACATCACGTTCAATATCCCTTATGTGATACTCAATGTGCTTCCAAAGCTCAAGCAGACCAACAAATACACCTATGAGGCCGCACTTGACCTGGGCGCATCACCTCTATATGCATTTTTCAAGGTCACCTGGCCTGAAATAAGCCCCGGAGTGTTCTCCGGCTTTATGATGGCGGTCACAATGTCACTCGATGACTTCTCCATCACCTACTTTACGAAGGGTGCCGGAGTAAACACACTCTCAACCATGCTCTACACAGAGCTAAAAAAGGGTGTAAAGCCGGAGCTGTATGCTCTGTCAACCATACTTTTCTTCACAGTGCTGCTGCTTTTGGTTGTGGTAAACATCAACTCAAACCAGATACCTGTCAGCTCATCAAAGAAGCCTGCAAGGGCTAAAAAGCTGCGCATCGTAAAGCGTAGTGTGAGCATCGCAATTGTTGCAGTACTCGTAATCGGCTGCTTTTCGGTATTTACCATAAGCGCCGGAGGCACGAACAATGACAATTCCATAACAGTGCTAAACTACGGTAAATACATCGATGAATCCGTAATCGACAGCTTCGAGCAGGAAACCGGAATCACCATTAAATACGAGGAATACGAGGAGCCTGAGGAGATGTACACAAAGTACAAGTCCGGTGCCATCGATTACGATGTCATCTGCACCTCTGACTACATCATCGAGAAGCTCATAAGTGAGGGTGAGGTCAACAAGATAGACTACAGCTCAATGCCAAACTATCAAAATGTAAATCAGGATATAATCGACATGTCCGCATCCTTTGACCCGACACATGAGTATACTGTGCCTTATTTCTACGGCACACTCGGCATACTATACAATAAAAAGATGGCTGATGCATCAGACCTAAATACCTGGGACTGCCTGTGGAACGGCAAATACAAGGACAACATGATTATGATTAATTCTGTCCGTGATGCCTTTACTCCCGCCCTTCGCACACTTGGCTACTCGATAAACGAGACAGACACAGCAAAGCTCGATGAAGCATTTGATATACTGAACAAACAAAGCAGTGATGTGCTCGCCTACTACGTGGATGAAACCTGTGATGAGATGGTTGCTGAAAATGCGGCAATCGCAGTGTGCTATTCCGGTGAGGCAGCTGCCGCCATGGCTGAAAATGACAACCTGGACTATATCGTACCAAAAGAGGGCTCAAACCTCTGGATTGACTCATGGTTTATTCCAAAGACATGCAAGAATAAAGAGGGTGCGCAGGAATTTTTGAACTATATCTGCGGTGATGAGCCTGCACAGCTCAACTTTGAATATGTATACTATGCATCACCTATCCAGTCTGTCATCGAAAACCAGGATGCAGAAACGAAGGAAAATGAGGCGATTAATCCTCCTTCCGATATGCTCAAAAACTGTGAAGTATACAGAGCATTGAATGACGAGGATGCCACCTTGTACAACACACTGTGGCAGAGGCTCAAATCGGATTAAAAATAGATTACGCAGCTATATTTTGTATGATATCACAAAAATGAAGTCTAAAAATTGTACAAAAATACATATTGCAAACTTCAATAAACAATGATAGAGTAAAACCCACGAAGCGCCCTGCTTCGTGGGTTTTACTTTTCCACGAGATCCGATATTTTTATGCTCCGCAAGGAGATTCATGAAATACACGGAGTTTTTACATACTATAGAAACAGAAATAACCGCAAGACTTGACAATGATTTCAAGCTTACCATCCATCCTGTCAAAAAGAACAACGGGATGATCTACGACGGATTGGTGATTATCAATCCCAAATTCAATATAGCACCGACTATTTATATCAATCCTTACTACCATTGGTATCTTGATAGTGTATCCATTGATTCTATTCTCGATGCAATTTTATCCACCTACAATGATTTCAAGCCAACTGAAGATTTTGACATAAGCTTCTGTGATGATTTTTCCAAGGTAAAAGAGAAAATAATTTTCCAGCTCATAAGCTACGACAAAAACCAAAAGCAGCTAAAGGACATGCCCTATATCAAATATCTGGATTTTGCCATCATATTTGAAGTATATGTAGGAGCGCAACTGCCTGAATTTGGCACCATTACAGTCACAGATGCCCTTCTGTCACGCTGGGGCATAGATACAGAAACACTAATCCGCGCCTCAATGCAAAATACCCCAAAGATACTTCCATGCTCAATAATCAACATGGCAGAGTTTCTTGCAAAAAAATGTCCGGGCTATGCCAATCAGATGCGCGCAGTCTGTGATTTTGACAGCCTGCCTATGTATATCCTTACAAACAGCAGGCAGACAAACGGTGCATCCGCCATACTCTACCCGGGTGTGCTAAGCTCGCTGGCAAAAAAGCTCGGCGGCAATATGCTGCTCATACCAAGCAGTATCCATGAATTTCTGGTAATGCCGCTGGATAGCGATATAGATGTCTGCAACCTAAGCGAATTCATCTGTGAAGTAAACTCTACAGAGGTACGCGACGAGGAAGTACTCGGCGAGAGGTACTACATATACGATAGTAAAACAGACACTGTCTACTGATGATCATATAACCCGATAACACAAAATACCGGATATCATATCATAGATATGTATCCGGTATTTTACTTTCTAAGAACATAGTTGGAAATTCATGAAAATTATTGGCCTGTTATTTTCAGAATGATGTACTAGTTGCCAAGCAGCATGTCGTAAAGCTTCTCATACTCTTTCGCAGATGCCTTCCATGAGAAATCATGCCTCATGGCGCGCTGCATCATCTCCTGCCATCTGTCCTTATGGTTTTCAAACACATCAAGAGCATATTTGATAACATGCAGCATATCATGCGCATTATAATTAGCAAAGGAAAAGCCATCGCCCGTATTCTCGTACTCATTGTACGGCACTACAGTGTCCTTAAGACCACCAGTCTCCCTGACTATAGGCAGCGTACCATATCGCATAGACATGAGCTGGCTCAAGCCGCACGGCTCAAAAAGAGACGGCATGAGAAATGCGTCACAGCCTGCATATATCTCATGTGCATTTTCCTCCGAGTAGCCGATATATACTCCAAGCTTCTGCGGATACCTTCCATGGAAATAATTAAACATCTCCTCGTACTGCTGCTCTCCTGTACCCTGCACTATAAACTGTACATTCATGGTGGAAAGCATCTCCTCCATCACATATGCCACCAGATCAAAGCCCTTCTGATTTGTCAGACGCGAAACTATTCCAAATCAGCATGACATCATTATCCACAGCCAGACCATACTTCTCCTGCAGCTGACGCTTATTAACGACCTTTCCACTCAATTCCCTTACAGAAAAATGCTTATCCAGATATGTATCCTTCATAGGATTAAAGACATCATAATCTATACCGTTTACAATGCCTCTCAAATGCCTGCGCCGCTCAAGCATCAGCCATCCAGGCCCTCTCCTCCCTCAGGTGTACAGATTTCATCTGCATATGTCGGACTGACAGTCGTAATCTCATCTGCATATACTATGCCGCCCTTTAAATAATTAGCCTCACCATAGAACTCCAGCTCCCCTGAATTAAAAATATGCTCCGGAAGTCCTGTAACATCAGCCACCTCTTTAATCTTCCAACGCCCTTGAAACTTCATATTGTGAATGGTAAAGACTGTCTTGATACCGGCATAGAAATTGTCTGAGCCGTACACTGTCTTTAGAAAAACCGGCAAGAGTCCTGTCTGCCAGTCATTACAATGTATCACATCCGGGGCAAAATCTATAACCGGCAAAGCCTCAAGCACCGCCTTTGAAAAGAAAGCAAACTTCTCCACATCCTCGTATATATTGTTGTATGGCTTATCTCCTGCAAAGTAAAACTCATTGTCCACAAAATAATATGTCACACCATCATACTGCGATGTAAAAATCCCCACATACTGCCTGCGCCAGTTGAGATTGACATAAAAATGACAGACAAACTTAAGCTGTGGCAGTAATTTATCATCCATACATTTGTACTTCGGAAGTATAACTCTCACGTCATATCTGTCCTTGTCAAAATATTTTGGTAAAGATCCCACTACGTCAGCAAGTCCACCTGTCTTCATATAAGGTATTGCCTCTGATGCGGCCATTAATATTTTAATTTTGTCCATGCTGAAACCTCCCCCAGATTACAGTTATTTAAACAACGATTAATCTGATAAAAAATATAGTATACATCCTGAAACCAATAGAATGTATACTATATTATATCACGCGGGAGTACATTTTGCCTAGTAAATTTATCAAAATGTGGTTTTATTTGTCTATAATGACGATTTTTACATTCCAAGACGTATTTTATCTGTTATCAGGGCAATAAACTCCGAATTAGTCGGCTTGCCCTTGCCATAGTTTACAGTGTATCCAAACATGGAGTCTATCGTATCCATCCTGCCTCTGCTCCATGCCACCTCGATGGCATGTCTTATGGCTCTCTCCACCCTGCTTGAGGTAGTCTTGTACTTCTTTGCAATAGTGGGGTACAAAAGCTTTGTGATAGAGCTAAGCATCTCCATATCCTCCACGCACATCACTATCGCAGTCCTAAGATACTGATACCCCTTTATATGAGCCGGAACTCCTATCTCATGAATGATATCCGTAACCTGTGTCTCAAGGGATTTTTTCTGCATATATGTATCGTCAAGCGGCTCCGTGTCACCGGACGCTCTCTTTACATACACAAGTACCACATCAGAGCCTGCATTAGCGTTTATCATGCTGTATGCTTCATCACTACTCTTTGCTGTTCCTAAAAACTCCATGCCCTTTAATAAACTTTGCATGTTTTTCTTTTCGTCTGCTACTGCAACATTTAAAGTGCTCATCAAACTCTCCTATGCCGCCAATTACTGTCATGTCAAAACAAATTTTACGCTTTTATGATAGCACATTTTGTCGAATTTTGTCGAGAGCAAGTTTTTTTATTTTATATTTGTAACATTCGAGCCACCGTCAGAACAGGAAAAGCTGCTGCTTCCATTATTCTTCAAACTGAGAATTATACAGCTCTGCATAAAATCCGTTCTTTGCAAGAAGCTCATCATGTGTACCCTGCTCGATAATGTCTCCATCCTTCATGACAAGAATCATATCGGCATTCTTGATAGTAGACAGCCTGTGGGCGATGACAAAGCTTGTTCTGTCCTTCATCAGATTGTCGAGTGCCTTCTGGATACGGATTTCTGTACGTGTATCGACAGAGGATGTGGCTCATCAAGGATCAGGATAGGATTGTCTGCAAGAATGGCTCTTGCTATTGTCAAAAGCTGCTTTTGTCCCTGTGACACATTTGAAGCATCCTCATTGAGCTCCATATCGTAGCCACCCGGCAGTGTCTGGATAAAGTGATGGGCATGTGCTGCCTTTGCTGCCGCGATGACCTCCTCATCTGTGGCATCCAGACGGCCGTAGCGGATATTTTCCATAATGGTGCCCTTAAAGAGCCATGTGTCCTGCAATACCATGCCGAATGCATCTCGCAGATCGGCTCTGTTGTAATCCCTGATATCATGTCCGTCTACAAGAATGGCGCCTGAGCTTACATCATAAAATCTCATAAGAAGCTTGACCATGGTAGTCTTTCCCGCTCCTGTCGGTCCAACGATAGCAACCTGCTGTCCCGGCTTTACATTTGCAGAAAAATCATTGATGATGATCTGGTCAGGATTATAACCAAAGTGTACATGCGAAAACTCTACACTTCCCTCGATATGGTCCGGCTTTACAGGATTTTCCACTGTTATATCCTCTTCCTCCTCATCGAGGAACTCAAATACACGCTCAGATGCAGCCGCCATCGACTGAAGCTGGTTTGCCACCTGTGCTATCTGCTGGATAGGCTGTGTGAAATTCTTCACATACTGTATAAATGCCTGGATATCACCGATTGTGATGACATTTTTTATGGCAAGTATACCGCCTGAGATGGCAACTCCCGCGTATCCTAAGTTTCCTACAAACTGCATGATAGGCATCATAAGTCCTGAGAGGAACTGTGATTTCCATGCGGATTTGTAGAGCACATTGTTGGCCTCCTTGAAGGTCTTTACAGTCTCAGCCTCTTTATTGTATGCCTTTATGACAAGGTGACCGCCGTACACCTCCTCGACCTGTCCGTTTATGTGTCCTAAATACTCCTGCTGCTGTCTGAAGTATTTCTGCGAATGCTTTATGACAAACGAAATAAGTATCATCGAAACAGGCAGGATAACGAGTGAAATCAGCGTCATGAGAGGTGAAATAGACAGCATCATGACCAGTGTACCGACCAAAGTGGCAACAGATGTAATAATCTGTGTGATACTCTGGTTCAAGCTCTGTCCGAGTGTGTCCACATCGTTTGTGATACGCGAAAGTACTTCACCATATGTCCTTGACTCGAAATACTTCATCGGCATACGGTTGATTTTGCTCGTGATGTCCTTACGCATCCTGTAGCAGGTCTTCTGCGTGATGCCTGTCATGATAAGTCCCTGGGCGAACATAAAGATGGCACTCACCACATATAAAGCCAGCGTAAACAAAAGAACCTTTGCAATATAATCAAAATCTATGCCGCCTGTTCCTGCAATCTTGTTCATGAGTCCCTCGGCAAGCGCAGTGGTGGCTTTACCCATGATCTTCGGTCCTGCAACGGAGAAGACAGTCGAAACTGCTGCAAATATCATAACTGCAATGATGGCAGCCCAGTATCTGCCGAGATACTTTATGAGCTTCTTTGTAGAGCCCTTGAAATCCTTGGCCTTTTCTGTGACCATTCCGGGGCCATGCCCCATTGGCCCTCTCGGCCTCTTAGGAGGCATCTTGAACTGTTCGTTATTATTCTCACTCATCTTACATGCCCTCCTTTTCATTATCTAAGCCTGAAATAGCCGAAGTGTCTGTTGCAATATCTGTTTCTTTATTCTCAAGTCCAAGCTCCTTGGCAGAAAGCTGTGACTGTGCAATCTGCATATACACATCGCAATTTTCAAGAAGCTCCTCGTGGGTGCCTTTCCTACAATTTTACCGTCATCGAGCACGAGAATCTGGTCAGCATGGATAATAGTGCTGATACGCTGTGCCACGATAATGACGGAAGCATTCTCTGTAACCTCAGCTAAGGCTGCACGAAGACGCGCGTCAGTCTTCATATCGAGTGCTGAAAAGCTGTCATCAAACACATAGATATGAGGATCCTTTGCGATAGCTCTTGCTATGGCAAGCCTCTGCTTCTGACCTCCTGACACGTTTGAGCCGCCCTGTGCGATTGAGCTTTCATACCTGTCATTCTTTGTCTCGATAAACTCAGAAGCCTGTGCGATATCCGCAGCCTTTTTTATCTGCTCATCACTCGCGTCTGCTTTACCAAAGCGCAAGTTTGAGGCGATGGTTCCCGAGAAAAGAATACCCTTCTGCGGAACAAAGCCTATTGACTCGCGAAGCTCGCTTAGTGTGTAGTCTCTGATATCGTGTCCATCAAGCTCTATTGAGCCTCCCGTCACGTCATAAAAACGCGGAATCAGGTTTACAAGTGTAGACTTTCCACAGCCGGTACTTCCGATGATAGCTGTGATTTTGCCCGGCTCCGTCACAAAATCAATGTCTGAAAGCACATCCTCCTTTGCTCCCGGATATCTGAAATCCACATGGTTGAAACGGATAACACCCCTGTGATCAGCCTCAGTAACAGGCTCTTTTGGATCATTTACAGTGCTGTTTGTCCTTATAACCTCATCAATACGCTCTGCCGCAACACCTGCTCTCGGAAGCATGATGGACATGGCTGAGAGCATAAGGAATGACATAACAATCATCATGGCATATGTAATAAACGCAGTCATGGTACCTACCTGCATAGAACCCTTGTCTATTCTGCCTGCTGCAACCCACACGATACCAAGTGTGATGCAGTACATGATCATGGACATACCCGGCATCATAAAGGTCATGACACGGTTTGTAAACAGCTGTGTTCGTGTAAGCTCACGGTTAGCCTCATCAAACCTCTTTTCTTCCTCTTTTTCACGGCCAAACGCCCTGATAACAGAAAGACCTGTAAGAATCTCACGAGAAACAAGGTTTACCTTGTCTACAAGACTCTGCATAATCTTGAACTTAGCATCGCAATGCCAACCAGTGTGAAAATAAAAACCATGATGGCAGCAACCGCAATGGCAATCACCCACTCCATGCCGGATTTGGTCTGTGCCACCTTGATGATACCACCGATACCAACGATTGGCGCGTAAAGCACCATACGAAGCATCATAGTAGTAACCATCTGAATCTGCTGTATATCGTTCGTGCTTCTCGTAATAAGTGATGCCGTAGAGAATTTGTTAATCTCGGCATTTGAAAAACCTACAACCTTTGAAAAGGTCTTCTCCCTCAAATCCCTGCCGACAGCGGCACCGACCTTTGAAGCCGCAAAACCTACAACACATGCTGCTATAAGCATAATAGCTGCAAAGGCTGCCATCTTGGCGCCTGCCTTCCACAGATAAGCAACCTGATTGGCATCCACGTCGATTCCTGCATTCTCATCACACTTTGTCGCAAAAGTTACACCCATGGACTTTAAAGTAGATGAACCCACCGCATCGATTTTGTCCTGCACCTTGCTTCTTATCTGCTTTATCATGTTATCATCGAGCGCTACTCCCTGCGGGATAGCTGATGCATCCACATCCATCTGCTCCCCCGACAAAAAAGCCTGATATGCCATGACAAGAGGAACCAAAAGCTCCTCATCCAGCTCATCAAGTGTGTCAGAATCAGCGGTCAGCTTGTATTTTGTCACACTATCGCCGTCACTTGTGTTCTCGGTATCTGTTGTATCGTAGCATTCCGTAAACTTTTCTTTCTCATCGGACAGCATAAATGTCTGTGCCATCTGATAATCCTCCGAGGTAATCTCCTTTGGCAGGATATGCTCAATGCCATGATCCTGGATACCCACATCGATGATATCAGATGTGTACGCAGGCAAAGCCAGGTCACAGTATGCCTGAGCAATGAGAAAAACAAATATTAATATGATCCATCGCCAGTATGGAATCAGATTTTTGAAAATTTTACTCATAAACGTTTCCTTTCTTTCCGGTTAATTTATCCCCATGCACGAATGCAAAAATATCCGCAATCGTGCGCATACTATCTATTTTATCAATAAGTGCGGATAATTCAATAAAAAAAATATAAAGAAACAGTAAAAAAACAGAGACCATACAAGCTCATGGCTAAAGCCCCGTCCTACTGCCAATGCCTGCAATTATCTCAATAAAAGAGGAAGCAGCCTCCGAGTTCTCGCCCAAAGATTGCTTCCTATAATTTACATTTCACTACAATATTAGCTCACAAGCCATTTTTTTACAGTTTCCTCATCAAAATCCACACATTCAGCTATATCTTCTATTGAGTGACCTTTTTTCTGAAGTTTTAAAGCAGTTACTTTTGCCTGACGAATTCTGCCTTCTTCTCTGCCTAACTCTCTGCCTTCTTCTCGACCTTCTTCTCTGCCTAACTCTCTGCCTTCATTTTTCTGTTCTTCCCACGCCTTACACATATCAATCACCTCTTCTTTCTCATCTATGTCTATATCCGTTCCTGCAAACAGGTTGATTGCCTCGACTGTCTCTCTGTCCACCCTGCTAAACTTCTCGTCATTCTGCAGCACTTCCTGCATTTTTTCCTTATCATACGCATTCTTCAGTACCTCGAAAAGCTGCCTGATGGATGTCCTGAATCCTGTAAAATCTGTTATCTCCCTCGGTGCCAGCAGATTAATCCTGTAATCCGGTATGAATGGCAAAAGCTCCTCATCCACATCATCAAACATATCTGACAGTTTCCTTGGACCATCCCATTCCTTTGTTCCGAGATATACTGTAATCGTAATTACAGGAATCAGCTTATCCTCTTTCGTAAATCCCGAGAGAAATTCATCTGATGTTGTAGTATCCTTTTCCCTGCGGTGCTTTTTGGCTGTTTCCTTTACCTGATTGCCGTATGCCATCACATCATAAAACATGTTTTTATAGGTATGGCATAGTGTATATCCGACTGATTTTCTACTCCTATCAGTACGACATATGATTTGCCGGTATATTTGATGCTGGCATTTTTGAAGATATCCCTCAGCTTCTGCATCGCTATGGTCTTTTTATCAAGCCCTAGCGCGGTCAGTACCTCCGTGGTGTCCCTTTCCTTAAGGTTTTCCGGCCGAATGACCTCTCTTCCTCCATACAGTATATTGTTGCACAGATCCGCAAACCTGGCATTGTCTGCAAAGTATTCCTTTGCCATTGAGTCCTTTGCGCTCAATCCTTCTCCTCCTGTTCTCTTGTGTGAGCAGGAAAATTTGGTGCCAATGAGCGTACAATGGTACCATTTATGAAGTATACATGTGCTGTCCTTCTTTATGTTTACACTCTGTATACATTTCATCTGCCTGTTTTGACTGCATTTATCTATTTCTTACTACATTTTCTGCATTCTGTCTACATACGGCATTTCAATTTTCCTGCTGTTGATTGGTAATTAAAGCATCGAAAACTTCCATGTCCTTTGTAGAATAATGCGAAGTGGTCTGCCCTCTTCAAAGTGGTGTGCACCTATAAAAAACTGTCATGTGGTGCCGCTTACAGAAATATAATGCTTTGAGTAAATTGTAACATAGGGATATTCTTTTGTCATTAGGAAAATCAATGTATTTTATGATTTGTCTGTCCAAACACGGTAAACATGACCATGAATATCTCCGATATCTTTCTGGCAGCTGTGTGAGCTACTATAATATCCTGTCCCAGTCAGTTTATGGCGGTCTGCAGTGTCAGCGAGCCTATATTGACAAGCGAGCTCATAAATACCATGGAAAGACCAGCCTTAAGCATCGTCATTTTCATCACGGCTATTACTTCAGGTGTCATATTATTCTCACTGTCTTTACATTCTGTTCTCTCAGTATCACAATTTTCGCTACAAAAAATTGCCGGTGTCAGGTACCATTATATTACTGTTGTGGGGTGCAAGCTGTTCCTAAAGCCCGGCAGTTTATCAGTCCTGATCTTTTTAAAGAACTTTTTTATCTTTCAGTTGATCAATTTTACAACTTAATTCCCTCACCTCACGCAAAAAGTGGAATGGTTATCATATTTTCGCCATTGAGCATCTTAAAAGCCTTGAAGCTCTGAATATTTACCAGAACAGTGTCATTATTTTTGACCGCGGATATTACTCTGAAAAGCTGTTTCGATACTGCGTGGAGCATGGACACACATGTCTCATGAGACTAAAAAATAACTATAATATTGCTAAAAAGTGTTCCGGTGATATTTGTACAATTCTTCACGAACAATCCAAGGATGGTACAAAAGACATTGATACCCGTGTTATTGAAATTACACTTCCTGATGGCAAGAAAGAATATCTTGCAACGAACCTTTTTGATAAGTCAATTACACAGAAAATGTTCAGCGAATTATATTTCTACCGCTGGCTCCTCTCCAACCTATCATCATTGATTAAAAATCAGGCTGATGATGAGATTGGAATAACTGCAGACAGCTCAAACAAAAATTTCGATATGGTTTCTGATAAATTTCCCTGTTGAATATCAAATTATGTGCGCCATGATTATGCCTTATTTTTGCTTAAGTTGACGCTATTTTGACCACATTGGTGCCTGACCCAATGTGGTCAATGCTAATCCAGATCTACAAGTCCTTCATCTCCTTCATGTAGATTGGCATCGTAAAGCTATAATGCATCATTCCTACAGTATCTTGCTGCGTAGCGTAGCTCACGAGAGAGAGTGTGCATAAGCCAGGGCTCATGGGCTGAAGCCCTGTCCTACTGCCAATGCCTGCAATTATCTCAACAAAAGAGGAAGCATCCTCCGAGTTCTCGCCCAAAGATTGCTTCCTCTAATTTACATTTCACTACAATATTAGCTCACAAGCCATTTTTTACAGTTTCCTCATCATATAATGTTGCTGTAAGTTTGACATTACCAGCATCTGGAGAGATGTTGAATAATTTTACTTGGTCTTTAATTACAGCATTTTCAGGGGTATTTATATAAAATATACAATAAATTTAATTCAATTCTAAAAAGTAATGATTCCGAGTGCCTGCAGCAATAATATAAGCAGGAATGCCGGTGCAATAAATTTAACCATGATTATATAAAGTCCTTTTCTGGTAAATTTGCTGCCTCCGCGTGTCACCTCATCTATTATTACCTTTGGACTTACTATCCAGCCAACGAGGATACATGTGGCAAGTGCAACGATTGGCATAAGCACATTGTTGCTTACATAATCCATGATATCAAGTATCTGTCCGACTGTGCCGTTTGGAAGCTTAACCTCCATATAGAGCTTATTGTAGCCAAGGCAGACTATTATCTCTGCAATCAGACCGTATACCGTGACTAAAATTGCGCTTTTTCTGCGGCTCCAGTGAAATCTGTCTATAAGACTCGATACAATAGCCTCCATAATTGATACAGACGATGTGACTGCTGCGAATGCAACTATCATGAAGAATATCAGTCCAACAATATCTCCTGCTACTCCCATTTCATTAAATACCTTTGGCAGTGATATAAACATAAGACCCGGTCCTGCTGACATGCCGTCTCTGCCCATAAATACATATACTGCCGGAATAATCATAAGACCTGCAAGGAATGCAACAAGTGTATCAAAAATCTCGATCTGGTTGATTGAACCCATGAGCTTTGATTCCTTCTTGACATACGAACCATATGCAACCATGATTCCCATAGCCACACTGATTGAGTAGAACAGCTGACCGAGTGCATCAACAAATACTGTGACAAGCTTTTGCATTGTAAGCCCCTTGAAGTCAGGAACCACATATATCTTAAGACCCTCAAGACCACTTCTTGCTGCACCTGATGCATCCTTATAATTGAGCGTCAGTGAGAAAATACCGATTGCAAAAATAAGCACAACAAGGATAGGCATGAGCACCTTGCTGAAGCGCTCGATACCTTTATTGACTCCGCCAATGACAACTGCTGCTGTTATAAGCAGATAAACCACTCCAAATATGATTGGTGCCCACTGGCCTGTAATAAAGCCTGTGAAATATCCATCCGCAACTGCATTTTTACCGCTTCCTGTAATGAAAAGTGTAAAGTATTTTAAAACCCATCCACCTATAGTACAGTAGTAAGGCAGAATAATAGCCGGTACTATACACGCAAGTACACCGATAAACTTACCCTTTGGATTGATAAGACCATACGCGGTGAGCGGTCCCTGTCCGGTCTTACGTCCTATTGCAATCTCAGTGGTAAGCAATGCAAAGCCAAAGGTCAGAACAAGTATCAGATACACCAGCAGAAAAAGTCCTCCTCCGTCCTTTGCTGCCAGATACGGAAACCTCCATATATTTCCAAGTCCTACCGCACTGCCGGCTGCCGCAAGAACGAACCCAATGTTGCCGGAAAAAAGTGCTTCTTGATTTTTCTTTCATTTTCTATTGTCTCCTTAATATATTATATAATTTAATTTCGATTTAATATGGACATTGTTTCCATTTACAAATCTAATATACCTATTATAATCATCCGGAGTACATTTTGCAATGGTTGATATTTTTTATAATAAAAGCTCTAAATAAGGTTCTTAATGCCCTCTGTTAAACGCTTTGCAACCTTCACATTGTTCATCGTATAAAGGTGAATTCCCTCCACATCATTAGCTAAAAGCTCAATTATCTGGCTCTCGCAGTAAGACATTCCGGCATCAAAAAGTGCTGCCTTGTTGTCTCCGTATCTGTGCACAATCTTTTGGAACCTCTCCGGGAACTTTGCTCCGCACATTGTGACCATTCTCTGAATCTGAGCCGCATTGATACAAGGCATGATGCCTGGGATAACAGGCACATTGATACCTGCAAGCCTGCAGTCCTCAGCAAAATTGAAGAAGGTATCATTGTCAAAGAAGAGCTGTGATAAAAGAAGCTCTGCACCGGCATCAACCTTTTTCTTAAGATTCTTAATATCATCTACCTTATCAGCTGCCTCCGGATGGATGTCCGGGTAGCACGCACCTGCGATACAGAACTGATCACCTGTGGTGTCCTTTATGTACTTAATAAGGTCGCTTGCATGGAGAAAATCCTCCTTTGCAGGCACGTTCGGATTTCTATCTCCTCTTAAAGCCAGGATATTCTCAATGCCCTCATATGAAAGCTGTCTGGTGAACTCATCTATCTCAGCCTTGTTATAGCACAGACATGTAAGGTGTACGACCGGCTCCACATTGTACTGGTTCTTGATTTTCTTCGCAATCTCGATAGTCTTGTTATTGTTTGAGCTGCCGCCTGCGCCAAATGTCACGCTGATGTACTCAGGATGACAATCACAGAGTATCTCAAGCATCTCATCAATATTTTTAAAGTCCTCCTCCTTCTTTGGTGGAAAAATCTCGAAAGAAAGTGACTGTGGTTTGTTTGTATGTATCTGTGTAATCTTCATGTTATCCTCCGGTATATATGGTTATTTAAGAATTCGTAATTTTATAGTCCATATATTACTGTAGTTTTTTGTCATTGTAAAATATATTTTTCTTTTAGTTTGTCATAAATAAAATCTATATCAAAACGGGCTGAGCCTTTGATTTTTTTATATGTGGTGATATAATGAACGAAGCAAATCCAAAAGAGGTAATTTATGAAAAAAATAGATTTTGATAACGATTCGATAAAGAAAAACATATTGCAGGCTGCTCTGCCCATGCTTGTAGCGCAGATTCTAAGCCTGTTGTACAACATAGTGGACCGCATATACATCGCCCGCATACCTGATGTCGGAACTACTGCACTCGGTGCTGTGGGGCTCTGCTTTCCTATTATAATGCTGACAATCGCTTTCTCAAATCTCTTTGGAAGCGGCGGCGCTCCGCTTTTTTCAATAAAAAGAGGCATGAGAGATGACAAGGCCGCAAATACTATAATGAATACCAGCTTTACAATGGTCTGCACATTTGCAGTCATTTTTACAGCTTTGTGCATGATTTTTGCAAAGCCCCTTTTAATACTCTTTGGTGCATCTGAAAATGCCCTTAAATATGCACTCCCATACCTGCTCATTTATCTGCTTGGAACACTCCCATCCATGATTTCAACAGGCATGAATCCCTTTATCAACGCTCAGGGCTACTCCACTACAGGCATGCTGTCTGTGGCAATTGGAGCCATTGCCAATTTGGTGCTTGACCCACTTTTTATATTTGGATTTAATTTCGGCATCAAGGGAGCGGCTATTGCTACAATCATTTCACAGACTCTGTCTGCTCTTTTTGTGCTTCACTTCCTTAGGAAAAAGGCCGAGCTTAAAGTGCGTCTTTTGACACTCTTTGAGTTTAGTGAAAACACGCGCTATGCAAAGGATATCATAAGTCTCGGCACCTCCGGCTGTGTCATGCAGCTCACCAACAGTCTGGTATCTATATGCTGCAACAATGTGCTTTCAGTGACCGGTGGCGATTTGTACATATCGGTAATGACCATCGTATCAAGCATCAGGCAGATGGTCGAGACTCCAATTTATGCAATAGTGGAGGGTTCAGCTCCTGTTTTAAGCTACAACTATGGCGCCAGAAGACCTGCCCGGGTGAGAAAATCTATTTTCACTATGGGACTGCTCGTGCTTCTATATACAGCTGTCATGTGGAGTGTGATTATACTTGCCCCTCATGCCCTGATTGCAATTTTCAGTTCCGATTCCACCCTTATGGATGATGCGGTGAAGGCTTTGAATATCTACTTTGCGGCATTCATATTTATGGATCTGCAGTACATCGGACAGACCACCTTTAAATCACTTAACAAAAAGAAGCGGGCTATATTTTTCTCCCTGCTTCGCAAGGTGTTCATCGTTGTACCGCTGACATATATTCTGCCTTACTCCTTTGGTATGGGAACCGACGGTGTGTTTATGGCAGAGCCTGTATCAAACGTGATTGGCGGAAGCATCTGCTTTGTAACCATGCTTGGCACTGTGCTACCTGAGCTTCGCAGAATGGAGCAGTAATTACAGCATCTCATCAATGCAGATGCCGTAGCCTCCGGTCGGATCATCGACAAACACATGGGTGACTGCTCCTATTATTTTACCATCCTGTATGATAGGGCTTCCGGATGTGCCCTGCACTATGCCACCGGAGAGCTCTATCAGCCTGTCGTCTGTCACCTTAAGCTCCATTCCCTTGTTTGTATCTGTCGCTTTTTTATCTATATTTGTTATTTCCAGATTATATTTTTCCAGTTTTCCCGATATTTCCGATATCATCTGTGCACTGCCTGTGTGTATCTCATCCTTGCCGGCGACCGGATAATACATATCCTCTGCGGCATATTCCGACAATTCATCGCTGTCTAGCTGTCCGTAAATTCCCAGATTACTATTGCAGTCAAGTGTGCCTATATGGCTTTTTTGCCAAAATATACCACTCCGCCTATCTCTCCCGGCGCGCCGGCTTTTCCCTTTTTGATTTTGGTAAGCTTCATGCTGTACAAATCACCACTGTTTGCATACAAGAGATTGCCGCTTTGCGTTCCGTCTCCTATTCCATGCCCCAGCGCTCCAAAACGGCCGTCCTTTGTATAATAAGTGATAGTACCGATTCCTGCCAGATCATCCTTCACCCATATTCCCATATAGTATTTGCCATCATCCATCCTCACAGGCGTGATATCCGCTGACATTTTCTCACCGCCTCGAAGAAATTTAATGTTTACGGTACTTTTATCTTCATGACTTTCATCATGCTGCTTCATAATATCATTCACAGCTTCAGAAAGTTCCTCCTTGTCTGCCACAGTGCGTCCATTGATAGATAGGATATAATCACCGCACTGCACCTTTTTATCTGCCGGATTGACTTTTTTTCCATCCTCGTCTGTCACCTCCGTCGTATTCACTACAAGCACTCCCTCTGTCTGCTCATATATACCGGTCAGCCTGCCACAGGCATATACGCCCTCAACACTTATTCCAGCACTTATTTTATCTGTCTCTTCATAATCTCTGTGAGTTGATGCTGTATCTGCTGTCTGTCCTATGCCTTGTTCGGTTCCACCGTTTCCACTGTTTTCACCGGTTCCGCCGTTTTCACCATTTTCACCATTCTCGCCCGAATCAGCCAATACACTGGCCGCCTGTCCCGGAAGCCCTGTCGCATATCTTCCATATCCGGCCTTTGATTCATTTAAAAAACTTCCTAATGCACTTTCATCAAATGCCTTATCTACCCTGCTGCACCACTTATCATCACTGCTTAGTGCAAACATAGCTATCACTGCTGCAGCCAGCGTGACACTCACAAATTTTCCAAAAAAACTTCCGCATACTATTACCTCCATTTGGATTAGTATGCTCCTGTAATTTTTCTTTTATTCTTTTAATATCTTATTATCTCATTCTAACTATTCCAAATTATTTTGAGCAAAAACCAGTATAGTTTGACAGTTTAGGTGTTTTCCTATATAATTTCGATATATTTATATGTTTATTATAAATTTCACATATTATTCCCACGTTGTTAGTTACAAATAAATATTGTAATAGCTTTATAATTCTTAAATCACCATTTAATAAAGGAGGGATTCCATGAATACATACCTGCTCATCACATCCATAGTAATCTTCTTATGTATCCTGCTAAATCGTGTCTCCAATCGCATAGGCATTCCGGCACTTTTAGCCTTTATCGTGCTCGGCATGCTTTTTGGCTCTGACGGAATAATGAAGATAGATTTCGACAATTACGCGTTCGCTGAACAGATATGCTCTACCGCGCTGATATTTATCATGTTCTATGGCGGCTTTGGCACCAACTGGCAGCGTGCAAAGGCTGTTGCCGTTAAGTCTGTGCTTTTGTCCACCATCGGTGTTATTATCACATGCTTTCTCACAGGCTGTTCTGTCACTTTGCCCTTAATATGAGCTGGGAAATAAGCTTTCTCCTCGGTGCGCTGATTTCATCAACTGATGCAGCGAGCGTTTTCTCCATACTGCGTTCGAAAAAGCTGAATCTGAAATACAATACCGCCTCTCTTCTTGAAGTGGAAAGCGGTAGTAATGACCCATGTGCCTATATGCTCACAGTTGCTTTTATATCCATATCTCAGGGCAGCGCAAGCCCGGGAAATATTGCCATACTCATAGTAAAGCAGCTTGCCTTCGGCATAATCTTCGGCGTCCTGATTGCAAAGCTTTCCATCATGCTCCTTCGATATATACGCTTCAAAAGCGCGGGGTTTGATGCGATTTTCATGGTGGGAATTGCTCTGATATCGTATGCCCTGCCTGCTTACTTTGACGGAAACGGCTTCTTAAGTGCCTATATAGTCGGCATTATACTCGGTAACACAGAAATAGAAAATAAAAAGAATCTGGTAAATTTCTTTGATGGCATAACAGGACTCATGCAGATGCTTATTTTCTTTCTGCTTGGTCTGCTTTCTTTCCCATCAAAGCTGCCACACGTCATAGTACCGGCACTTTTAATATTTATGTGGCTGACCTTTGTGGCAAGACCTCTTTCTGTCGCACTTGTGCTCACACCATTTCGCAGCAAAATAAAACAGCTGCTGCTTGTCTCATGGTCCGGCTTAAGAGGAGCTGCATCCATAGTGTTTTCCATCATGCATATACCGCCACCAATGATGACCTCGACACCTTCCACATAATATTTATGATAGTACTTTTTTCAATACTGCTTCAAGGCTCAATGCTTCCATGGATATCACGAAAGCTTGACATGCTTGATAAAACAGCCGATGTAATGAAGACCTTCAATGATTACTCCGAGGAAGCAGATATCCAGTTCATACAGCTTACCATACCGGAAAATCATCTGTGGTGCGGCCACAAGCTAAAGGATCTGACGCTGCCTCCTGAGACACTGATTGTGCTTATACGAAGAGGTGAGCAGAATATAATACCGGACGGTGAAACAATAATTCTGCAAAATGATGTGCTCGTGCTTAGTGCCATCACACCTGATGAGGTGCATGGTATAAGGCTGGTGGAAAAAATAATAGAAAAAGACAGCAGATATAACAATAAACTGCTGTCTGAAATATCAAAAAAACACAATGAGATTATCATAATGATCCAAAGAAACGGGCAGGTAATCATCCCAAACGGAAACGTACGGCTAACCACCGGTGATATACTGGTAATCAACCGCGCCGTAAACTGATAATGTCAGATTTTTTCTCCATGGCAAGTGCTTCATCTCGCGTGCGCTCTCCATCACGGTATCTGTGATTTTTGCACCGCCGAGCATTCTGGCAAGCTCAGCCACACTGTCATTGTCAGTTAGCCTTCGAATCCTTGAAACCGTGGATTTGTTCTCGACTGCTTTTTCTATAAGGAAATGCGCATCTGCCATAGCTGCTATCTGCGGCAGATGTGTGATACATATAATCTGATGGTTGCGGCCAAGCTCATTCATCTTCTCAGAGACCATCTGAGCTGTACGTCCACTGATTCCAGAATCAATCTCATCGAAAATAAGCGACTCAATGTGGTCATTTTCTGCCATGATTGTCTTGATGCCAAGCATGATACGCGACAGCTCTCCTCCCGATGCTACCTTGCCGAGCGGCTTAAGCGGCTCTCCGGGGTTAGTTGATATGAGAAACTCCGGCGCATCGATGCCGTTTGCCGTATAGTCCGGCAATCTGTCAAACTGCATATCAAACTGTACATCAAGGAAATTCAAATCATTAAGTGCTGATTTAATTTCTGACACAAGCTTTACAGCACTCCTTTGTCTGATTTCTGATACCTCATCCGATATCTGTGCCAGCTCCTTTTCCTTTTTCGCAAGCTGCTGCTCTAATTTCTGTAAATAAGAATCATAATCATTCAGGACACTGATACGCTCCCTCTTTTCATTGAGTGCTATCAGTATATCATCAATTGAGTTGCCGTATTTGCTCTTTAGATGATTTATCTCATCCAGACGCTTTTGTGTCTCATAGAAGGTCTCCTCGTCAAACTCAGCCTGTGATATATATCCTGATATCTCGTGATTAAAATCAGAAAGCAGACTGTCTATCTCTGACAGCTGACTCTCCAGAGCTTCCACATCCTCATCATAACCTGATACCTGCGACAGCTCTCTTACCGCCCTGCCAATAAGCTCTGAGGCACTCTCCATCTCGCCTCCTGTGGCAGAATATGCAGCATTTACACCCTCCATGATTTTCTTTCCGTTTGAAAACTTCCTAAACTGCGCCTCAAGCTCCTCATCCTCACCAGACACCAGGGAAGCTTCTTCTATCTCCTTCACCTCGTACTCAAGGAATGACAGCTCACGGCTTCTTTCTTCATTGTCGATATTTGACTTTTCATACTCATCCTTAAGCGCCCTATATGCTTTGTATGTGACTGAAAGCTGCTGCTTTTTATCTCCAAGCGGCTGCTTTGCGTACTCATCAAGTATATCAAGGTGTTTTTTCTTTGATAAAAGTGACTGGTGCTCATGCTGACCGTGGATATCTATGAGATATGAGGCTATTTCCTTCATTCGCGAAACAGACACGGCTTCACCGTTTACCCTGCCGACTGCGCGCGACTGTGTGATTTTACGGCTTAAAATCACGCATCCGTCCTCGACCTCCACATCAAGCTCCCTTAAAGCCTCTATAATCTTTGGGTCCTCAACTGAAAAAATAAGCTCCACAAAAGCAGGCTTTTCATTGTCTCTTAGCATCTCCTTTTGCACTTTTTCACCAAGCGCCAGATTGATAGAGCCTATGATGATTGATTTTCCGGCTCCGGTCTCTCCAGACAGTATATTTAGTCCGTCGGAAAACTCAACCTCACACTCATCTATGAGTGCCAGATTCTTTACATGTAGATTTTGTAACATATTTTCTCCTTCCTCTCCCAGGCATGACGATATATGTTATTTTCTGTTACAGTTCAGCTATAATCTGATATTCATGTAACATTATTCCACAATTCTGCGGATTTTTTTCATCACCGCATATGTATCATCAACAGTCCGGATTGCACACATGATTGTGTCATCTCCTGCAATCGAACCGACGATTTCTCTCATCTTCATGGCATCTATTGCAGCACAGACAGCGCTTGCCATTCCCGATACAGTCTTTATAACGAGGATATTCTGTGCCATATCCATTGACAAAAAGCCCTCTCTGAGTACTCTTTCGTATTTCTTTGAGAGATTCTCAGGTGCATCCGTTATCACGGCGTACTTCTGTCTGCCGCCTGCGGTAGGAATCTTTGTGAGCTTAAGCTCCCTGATATCCCTGGATACTGTGGCCTGAGTCACGCGAAAACCATCTTTTTCAAGAAGCGCAGACAGCTCATCCTGCGTCTCTACCTCATTCTTTTGGATTATCTCAATTATCTTGGATTGTCTGTTTGTTTTCATGTCCTGCCACCTCATAAATATTATTTGTAACTATTCATTATAACAATCCTTATCTGTGTTATGAATAATTTCCCATCTTTTTGCGGAGTATCTCCAAAAAGCTTCTCTGGTGAAGCTTGCAAATCTTTGTATGATTGGCTGCCTTTGAAATAACAAAACGGTCTCCCACAGCCAGCTCTGCCGTAGTGTCGCCATCATAGCTGACACACGCCATCTCATCGTTTTGCTCCCTGCGGCTTAGAATCTCTATCTCTATCTCATCATCGCCTGAAAGCACAATGCTCTTTGACGTAAGATTGTGAGCATTGTTCGGTGTGAGCAGTATCATATCGCCCTTCGGATCCACAATCGGACCTCCCGCCGACATACTGTAGCCTGTAGAGCCTGTCGGAGTCGCAACAATGATGCCGTCAGCGTGGTAATTGTTTAAAAACTCACCGTTTACATACACATTGAGGCTTAAAATCTGCAAATTGCCCTTTCTATGGATGACTATATCATTTAATGCAACTCTCGAGATTTCACTGCCTCTTTTATGCCCTGTGAGCATAATACGATCCTCTGTCATGTATTTATCAGCCATGAGCGAATCAATAGCGTCAAATACCGTAGCTTCCTCCACCTCACACAAATAGCCGAGTGTGCCGAGATTCACTCCCATAAGCGGAATCTCAAGTGTCTCCACCCTTGTGGCTGCACGAATCAGTGTACCATCTCCGCCGAGTACAAGAATACACTGCGTATCCTGTGGTATATCCTCAAGCTCAAACTCGTTATCGGATATAGCCTCGACATTGCTCATAAGCCCCTTTGCCGTGCCGCCCTTTTGTTCTATGTATGCCACTATTTTATTTGTAAGTGCAAAATTCCTGTCCTTATAGGCATTTGCTATCACAACAAAATGTTTCATAGTCTATTTCCTGTCCAGCTCTCCATGCGCGGCCTCGACCACACTATGAATATCCACTGATTCCTCCTTTATAGGATCATCTGTCTTTTTGATATGTACAAGGTACTCTATATTGCCCTCCGGCCCCTTGATTGGCGAATACTCAAGGTCTAACACGCTAAATCCATTTGAAAGTGCAAAGGATATGATATTGTTCACTACCTCCTCATGCACGCTCTTGTCACGGACCACGCCCTTTTTACCTACTTTTCCCTGCCTGCCTCAAACTGTGGCTTGATAAGACAAACCATCTCGCCACCGTCCTTTAACAGTGCTCTTGCAGGACCTAACACCTTGGTAAGTGATATGAATGACACATCAACCGATGCAAAATCCAGCTCATCATCTATGTCATTGGGCGTCACATACCTGATATTGGTCTTTTCCATGCACACCACGCGCTCGTCCTGACGCAGCTTCCATGCAAACTGGCCATATCCGACATCCACGGCATACACCTTTTTAGCACCATTTTGAAGCATACAGTCTGTAAAACCGCCTGTTGAAGCACCTATATCCATGCACACCTTGCCATCCATCGTGATATCAAAGTGCTTCATAGCCTTTTCAAGCTTTAGCCCTCCACGGCTCACATACTGCAGTGTCTTTCCATGAATCTCAATATTGCAGTCATCAGGAAATGTGCTTCCCGCCTTATCCTCACGGTTGTTATTTACAAAAACATTGCCCTCCATAATCATGGTCTTTGCTTTTTCCCGTGATGGTGCAAGGCCTCTGTTTACAAGTAATACGTCTAATCTTTCTTTCATACTGTATGTTACCTCTATCTATAATGCTGCTATTATACGCTTAGCCACCGATTCGGCATCCACATGCAGCTCCTTTTTGAGCACCTCGACATTGCCATGCTCCACATAGCAGTCAGGAAGTGCAACTGTCAACACCTCAAGAGCTATGCCGTTAGTCTTGACATACTCCGTCACATGCTCACCAAAACCGCCGCTTTGCACGTTTTCCTCCATAGTCACAAGCAGGCTGTGTTCAGCCGGCAGTTCCTTAATTGCTTCCTTATCAAAAGGCATTGCAAAACGCGCATTGATAAGTGTAGCAGAGATTCCATCTGCCTCAAGCAGCTTTACTACATCAACGGCAGTCTTTACCATACTGCCGAGTGCCATGATAGCCACCGTGCTTCCTTTTCTGATTAGCTCACTCTTTGCAAGCTCTATCGGCTGTCTGATTTCCTTAAGGCCGTCATAGGCTGCCCCTCTTGGATATCTGAGTGCAATCGGACCGTCATATGCCACTGCAAACTTCATCATATCAGACAGCTCCCACTTATTCTTCGGAGCCATGATTGTCATATTCGGGATGACCGACAGATATGATATGTCAAATATTCCTGATGTGTCTCTCCGTCACTGCCTACAAGCCCTGCCCTGTCGATTGCAAAGATGACATGCAGATTCTGTATGCACACATCGTGAAGTATCTGGTCAAATGCCCTTTGTAAAAATGACGAGTACACCGCAAATACCGGGATAAGTCCTGCTTTTGCAAGCCCTGCCGCAAAGGTCGTGGCATGTGCCTCGGCTATTCCCACATCAAAAAATCTATCCGGGAAATTGCGGTGGAATCTGCGAAGCCCTGTTCCATCTGCCATGGCAGCCGTTATCGCAACTACCTTTGGATTTCTCTCGCCCAGCTTCTTCATGACTGTTGAGAAGACATCTGTGTAATTGGCCTTCGTGCGCTTATTCTTTGGAAGTCCTGTCTCTATGACAAATGGCTCTGCACCGTGAAATCTGGAAGGATAACGCTCAGCCGGGTCATAGCCTGATCCCTTTTTCGTAAGCACATGCACAAGCACCGGACCATCCACACGCTTTGCCTCATCAAACACACGGCACATTTCCTTTATATCACTGCCATCCACAGGTCCCAAATAGATAATGCCCATCTCCTCAAAGAACATACCCGGAATAAAAAGCTGCTTTATGCTGCTCTTTGTATTCCTGATATGCTTTACCATACGCTCTCCGTAGATCGGTATATGGTTTAGGGAATTCATGACATTATTCTTAAAATCCCTGTATGCATCCGCTGTGCGAAAGCCTGAAAGATACTGGCTGATGCCCCCGACGTTCTCTGAAATCGACATATTGTTGTCGTTTAGCACTATAATAAAATTGCCTTTAACGCTTGAAGCGTTGTTGAGCGCCTCATATGCCATGCCTCCGGTCAGCGCGCCGTCTCCGATGACTGAAACCACATGGTAGTCATCTCCTGTTACCTGTCTGGCTGTCGCAAGCCCAAGCCCTGCTGATATGGATGTGGAGCTATGTCCTGTATTAAAGCAGTCACAGTCGCTCTCATCCGCCTTTGGGAAACCGCTCATGCCTCCATACTGTCTGAGCGATGAAAATCCATCCTTTCTGCCGGTGAGTATCTTGTGTGTGTACGACTGATGCCCTACATCCCACACTATCTTATCCTTCGGTAGATTAAAGCACAGATGCAGCGCCATGGTAAGCTCCACGACTCCGAGGTTTGATGCCAGATGACCTCCTGTCACCGATATGCTCTCTATAAGAAACTGCCTGATTTCATCCTTTAACAGCTCAAGCTCCTCAGGTGTCAGTTTTTTTATATCATTTTCCTTTTGTATCTTTTCTAAAACCATCCTATTTCTCCCGATGGATCAAATATTCAAATAGCTCCTTAAGAAATGCATCGTCGTATCCCAAATCATCAAGCTGCTCCTCTGCCTCCTTGGAGATGCGCTCCACATCAGAAACCGCTTTATCCAATCCCTCAAATGTGACATATGTCGCTTTATTATTTTTCTCGTCACTGCCTACCGGCTTTCCAAGCACCTCAAGTGTACTTGTGACATCAAGCACATCATCCTGTATCTGAAACGCAAGACCCAGCTTTGCCGCTATCTGCTCCACGCGTGATACCTCATCAGACGATGCGCCTGCCAGAATTGCGCCTATCATCATCGAGCTCTCTATAAGTGCGCCTGTTTTAAGCCTGTAGATAAAGTCAAGTTTTTCCCTTGTGATAGGACAGTCATCGGATTTCTCGCTTTCCACATCGACCACCTGTCCTCCGACCATACCATACACGCCTGCCTTTTTTGCAAGCACTGTAAATGCCCTTGCCACACGCGCATCGGTCACTTCCATGTCAAAAGCCTTTGCTGCGGTCTCATATGCCAGGTTTAATAGTGCATCACCTGCAAGAATGCCCATAGCCTCACCGTACACAGCATGTGTAGTCTTCTTTCCACGCCTGTACTCATCATTGTCCATGGCAGGCAGGTCATCATGCACCAGCGAATATGTGTGTATCATCTCGATTGCTGCCATAAATGGCTCAATCACTGCACTACTTCCGCCAAACATATGGTATGTCTCTTCCATGAGCATAGGACGAAGCCTCTTTCCACCGGCTCTCACACTATAGTTCATGGCCTCAAAAATAATCCTCTGCTGTCCCTCCTCAGCGGGAAGAAACTTCTCAAGCACATTATTTATATGCTCTAACTTTTGCTGCAGCTCTTCCATGAATTGTGACTTATTTAAATTTCCATTTAAGCTCATCAGAATTCCTCCAGTTGTCCGTCGCTGTTTAGCACAAGCATGGCCTTTTCCATGCCCTGTACCATATCATTGGCACTCTTTACCTCATCAAGCCCCTTCTTGTAGAGCTCAAAGGCCTCATCCAGGGATACATCCGCATTCTCCATCCTCGCCACTATCTGCTCTAAGTGTGCAAAGCACTCCTCGAGTGTCAGTGTTTTTTCATTTTCTTTGTTCATCGTTAATAACCTCCGAAACTACGGCCCTTGCATGACCGTCTATCAGATATATATTTATGTCATCGCCTGCATTGATATCGGATACACTGTGCAGTGCCCCCTTCTTTTCCACCTCGACATACGCATAGCCCTGTGCCAGCTTTTTGGCCGGTGAATATGCATCCAGTGTACCTGAAAGCAGTGCCAGACGCTGTCTGCAATCCGAAAGCCTCTGCTTCATAATCCTTTCAAGTGCATCCTCGATATCTGCCAGACGCCTTTTATTCTCATTTAGTTTATTCTGTGGACTAAGGAAATTAAGTCTTGTTTTAATATGTGACAGCTTTTCCCTGAAAAAATCAATCCGGCCTGTCAGATTTCTGTCCATCCTGCGACGCAGATTGTCAAGGCGCTCTAACGTCTGTCTGTAGTCACTGACTGCAAGCTCTGCAGCCGCTGAAGGTGTGGGTGCTCTCCTGTCTGACACAAAATCCGCTATCGTCCAGTCTGTCTCATGACCTACTGCCGAGATGATTGGCGTGCGGCAGTCAAATATGGCTCTCGCCACAATCTCCTCATTAAAGGCCCATAAATCCTCTATGGAGCCTCCGCCTCTGCCGACTATTATCACATCAAGATTCATCGCATCCAATGTCTGTATGCCCTTCACTATGCTATTAGCCGCACCCTCTCCCTGCACAAGTGCCGGATAAAGTATGACCTGTACATATGGATTCCTGCGCGATGATACATTCCTTATATCCTGCACGGCCGCGCCTGTCGGTGCTGTAACCACGCCAATACGACCGGCATACTGCGGAATAGGCTGCTTGTACTCTGCGGCAAACATGCCCATCTCCTCAAGCTCATGCTTTAGCTGCTCGAATTTGAGATACAGATTGCCCTCTCCGTCAAGCTCTATCTTTTTGGCATAAAGCTGATATGCACCGGTCTTCTCATACACCTCAACGGAACCTGTCACAATAACCTGGTCCCCCTCCTTCATGTGGAAGGAAAGTCCTGCCGCCCTGCTGCCCGCAAACATAATAGCGTTCATGGCTGCTCCCGCGTCCTTTATTGTGAAATAAATATGACGCTCGTGTGATACTTGCAGTTGCTCACCTCTCCCTTTATACTCACCTGTCTGAGCATAAAATCCTGAGCGAACATATTTTTAATATAGCTATTTACTTGCGCTACCGAATATATATTTCTATTTGCCATGTTCAATGCTCTATATCGCTGTTCCTCTTAAGCTATGCAAACTTTGCAAGCACTCCGTTTACAAATGCACCTGACTCATCTGCACCATACTTCTTTGCAAGCTCAACAGCCTCATTTATTGAAACCTTTGTAGGAATATCATCCTCAAACTTTATCTCATAAACGGCCAATCTGATAATTGCCAGATCAACCTTTGCCATACGATTGGTCTTCCAGCCTGTAGACTTCTCATCGATGAGTGCATCAAGCTCAGCCATGTGCTCAATAATCGCACTGCACTTTTCATCAATATACTGCTTTTCCTCGTCTGTAGGATTTGTAAGCTCATCATTTAAAAGCTCCATCTGCTCTGCAAGCTCAGACTTATCATGAAACTCAACCCTGAAAAGCATCTTAAAAACGTTTTCTCTTATCTTGCTTCTTGTCATTTAAATTCCTCTCGTGAATAGTATTTTATATAAATTAAGGATGTCTGTACGACATCCTTAATTATACTACATTTGTGCTCATTTAAAAAGAACTATTTAATTCTCTCCCATATCAACACTTGCTATACGAACATTGATAGTAGCCACAGAAAGCCCTGTCATTGTCTCAATTGCAGACTTAACCTTCTCCTGTACCTTTGTAGAAACCTCAGGGATGCTGTATCCATAAGCAATATTGAGTGCTACATCAACCACTACCTCATTGTCTGCTATCTCAATCTGAATTCCCTTTGAGAGATTCTTCATACCGAGCCTGCTGACAATCTCGTTTGTGATATTGCCTGCCATGGAGCTTACTCCCTCAACCTCAGTGGCTGCAAGACCTGCTATGATAGCTACAACCTCATCCGCTACCTTGATCTCGCCAGACTCATCTGATTTGATATTTATTGTGTTTCTATTTTCTGCCATGTCCATGTTCCTCCTTAACCGGCTATACGGTCTGTCCCTTTGCCACGTAAACCTGGAATGAGTCATTACCCGTAAGTGATCTATTGCTTGATACGCGAACATTCTTGTCTGTGATCACGTACTCCAGATTGGCGCCATCCTCAATCACCGTATCCTGTAACAGGATGCAGTTCTTGACCTTTGCATTCTTTCCTATCTTGACACCTCTTGACAGGATGCTGTTTTCCACGGTTCCCTCGATGACACAGCCATCGGCAACCATGACATTCTTGGCCTTTGAGCATTTATGTATCTTGTAGGATTGTCATCCCTGATCTTTGTATAGATAGAGTTACCACTCTTAAACAGTGCCGCCCTGTTATCCTCATCAAGAAGCTTCATATTCTCCTCGAAATAGCTCTTCATATCTGTAATCTGTGAAGCATAGCCTGTGTACTCATATGCCTGGATATTGAGTGAATCAGTGTTTGCAGCCATCAGATCTCTTGTAAAATAAGAATAGCCATGTACAAAAGCGTCATCCACTATTCTAATGAGCTTCTCCTTCTCCATGATATAGATATTCATGCCAAAGTTTACCTTGCCCATATCCATGGCATTGATATATATCTTTTTGACACGTCCATCATCTATATCAAATGTATAGTACATTTCATCATTGTTGCCGTTTGGTCTTAAGAATACCTTCGGTACCTCCTGCTTGCGGTACATTGCAGTGATATCAGCCCCTGTGTTCTTATGTGCCTCAATCAGCTCCCTGAATCAAAATTGAATACATAGTTGGCATCAGCATGATAACATACTTCTGAGTACACTTTCTCAGATAGCCCTTAAGGCTTTCGATTGCCTCAACACGGCCCTCATACACCTTAATCTGCTTCTGTGCATAAGGCGGAACTATATTGATACCACCATTTTTCTTGCTAGATCAAACTCCTGACCTGAGCCAGGTGGTCCATCAGAGAGTGATAATTTTTCTTAACTATGAGAGATATATTGTCTATTCCGCTATGTACCATGCTTGAAATCAGGAAATCGCAGAGTCTGTAACGACCCGCAAACGGAATGGAAGCCATAAGTCTCTCGGATACCATCTCAGGAATGAGGGCATCATAACTGTTTGCAAAAATAATGGCCAAAGCCTCTTCGTTGTTCATGTTTAGCATTGTTCCTGGCCCTCCTCAACATCATTATATACCATTGCCTTTGGTCCTATAACCGCTCTGTCGCCAATTGTAACTCCCGGTGCAATTGTAGCAACATCACCTGTCACGTCCTCCGCCGGCTTTTCTCCAATAACTGCATCACAGCCTACTGTAACGCCCTCTGCAACTATACAGTGTGTGACCTTAGCGCCTCTTTTTATCACAGTATCACCCATGACAACTGCATCCTCTACCACAGCGCCCTCTTCTACGACGACACCGCCAAAAAGAATTGAATGCTTTACTGTGCCCTTCACTACACAGCCATCGGTAATCATAGAGTCTGTAACCTCTGCGCTGTTGCCGATAAAATGTCCTGTATGGCCGCTGTTACGGCTGTATATCTTCCAGTTTTCATCAAACAGGTTGATACCGCTGTGCTCAGGATCAAGCACCTCCATGTTTGCCTCCCAGAGTGCAGGTATTGTTCCTACATCCTTCCAGTAGCCGTTAAAGTGATAAGCATACATCCTGCGGCCATCCCTCAAAAGGTTTGGAATGATATTGTTACCGAAATCATTCTCTGAATCCGGATCATTTTCATCCTCGATAAGATACTTCTTAAGTATATCCCAATTGAAGATATAAATACCCATGGATGCAAGATTAGACTTAGGATTCTTTGGTTTCTCCTGAAACTCTGTGATCTTGTCGTCATCATCTGCTACCATGAGACCGAAACGTGATGCATCCTCCCATGGAACCTCCATAACCGCTACAGAAAACTCAGCATTTTTCTCCTTATGGAACTTAAGGAAATCGCTGTAGTCCTGCTTACAAATCTGATCTCCTGAAAGTATGATAACATACTCAGGATCATATCTCTCGATAAATGCAATATTCTGATAAATCGCATTGGCTGTTCCCTTGTACCAGTCTGAGCCTGAAGCCTTCTGATACGGTGGCAGCACATGCACTCCTCCATATAATCTGTCAAGATCCCATGGCTGTCCATTTCCTATGTACTCATTCAGCACAAACGGCTGGTACTGTGTCAATATACCAACTGTATCTATGCCTGAATTAACACAATTAGAAAGTGGAAAATCAATAATCCTGTATTTGCCTCCAAACGGAACTGCCGGCTTTGCAAGTTTCTGCGTCAGTGCATAAAGTCTGGAGCCCTGACCACCGGCAAGAAGCATCGCAACTAGCTCTTTTGCCATATTAAAATCCCCCTTGTTTAATTTCATTAAATTTTTGTTAGCTTTTGCAATTATTTTGTTTTTTTATAATGGTTTATAGTTATATTTTACCACATTTTAGCATTTATGCAATTCAAAATTAACTAAAAAATACTATAATTTTTGTCATTATTTTCCAATTATCTCGCGGTTGTTTATGAACTCGTACGGCACTTCCTGGTACACATAATAAAAATCTCATATTGTCACCATATAGTTTCTATAAACGTTGATTTTAAACCATTCTTCCCTTATTTGACACCACGAGCATATACTATACCACCACGGAATCACCATAAAATGAGATAATTTTGTTATTTTGAACTGCTTTATTATAACTATCTTCTGTAATAGTATCACCATTTGTACTTAATCTGTCAAGCACCTCTGACACTTTATCCATTTCATTGCTCATATGTTTTGGCATAACTGATGTATACAAATCCATCGTCATTTGCAAAGAAGCATGTCCTAGATACGCTTGAACTGTTTTAGGTTGAATGCCTGACTCAAAACAACGTGTCGCAAAAGTATGTCTAAAACAATGTGGTGAGAATACTTCTATCTCATCAACATAATCTCTTGTCAGATTTACCTCATCAACTACCTTTTTTATTGCTTCACATATAATCTGTGAATTAATTGGTGTATCAAATTTAGTTGTAAATAACAAATCAGCGTATTGCTTATCTACTGATTTACTCTTAGGTGCTTTCTGTGCTATAACATTTTTCTGCATATATTGTCGTTTTAATGCCATTTCACATTGATGATTTATTGGAATGTTTCTTTTGCTAGTAGCAGTTTTAGGATTCTCAAAATGAAAGCTTTTTTGTTCATCACCTTCATATTTCTGATATACAAGTGTTCTCGTTACTTTTATAACATTTGTCTCCCAATCAATATCTGACCATCTAAGTGCTGCCAGCTCTCCTATTCTCATACCAGTAGAAACTGCCACGACAAACAGATTATTATAAAATGTTCCTTTTGCACAATCAAGGAATAATATCTGTTCTTCTTCTGAAAGAACTTTAACCTCCTTTTTTTCGTCTCTTTTTACGGAAATCCCCTTTGCGGGATTTTTCCTTATATATTCATTTGTAAGAGCTTTATTGAAAATGTCTATGAGAACCACTTTAACTTTATTCTGAGTCTCATAACCATAACCATCTTGCTTAAGCTTTTTTATTAGCTTTTTAATTGTAAGTTGGTCAATATCTGTTAAATTCAGCTTACCAAGTGTCGGGGATATGTGCTTTTTATAAATCTGATTGTAGTACCTTTTGGTGTTCTCTCGTATTACATCAAATTTGTATACATTCATCCATTCACTGTACCATTCGTCAAGTATGATACTCTGCTTTATATTAATTTGCTTTTCATTCTCATATAAAGCTTCGTTATATCTTCGCTTAACGTCTTTTAAGTCTTTTCCAGATATAGATTGTCTTTTTCCAAATCGGTCTACAAATCTTGCATCATATCTTCCATTTTTTCTCTGACATATTCCGTGTCCAAGCTCTTTTCCTTTTAGATCCTTGCCCATCTATTTCCTTTCTATGAGCATAATCCATATGATTATATGATTATATCACATAAATTATGTCATGTAAAACTATACAAAATGTACTGTATCAAGATATTTTTCAAATTCCTTACGCTTAACCATATTCTTGTTTCCTATTTTAAATAGGAAAGAACACCCTCTTTGAGATAGCATATTACGAAGTGTTTTCTCACCTATCCCAGAGTATGCAGATGCTTCTTTTACTGTCATATTAAGTTTTAACCAAAAAGGTATTATTTTATTTTCTGTCATGTACCCTCCAAATTAAAATAGGACTTAGCATAAGCCAAGTCCTATTGTCTTTTTAATCATAATACTATGTATTACTATAATTATTGTTTCCTATTTACATAATGAAGAGAAACCTGATAAAAGTCATTAGCAAATTTATTCATATATTTATCCATAGCTTTCTCAACATATTGAACACCACTCTCATTCGTCAAATTAGGACAATTAAATGTAATATTTACGCTTGGAGCAAAGTTATTCTTAGTAACATTCTGACCAACCTTACTAGCATCAAAATTCATCTTAGGTGTATTCATTGGCAGATCACCTAGACTAATTTTACTCATTTTCTCCATAATTTCATTCTGAACTGGAACTAAATGCAATGTCTTAGCAAGATTTTCAATCTGTTCCTCAGTAAGAACAGCTTCACCTTTTTTGCGATAATCGGTACTTCATCAGCTTCAAGCCCATTAGTACCTATATCCTGCACCAAATCAAAGGCTTTATCTTTGGAAGAGCCTCTATCTTACCAAGCTCAAGACCTTTATGATAACGTTTAGCATAACCATATTTACCTATTTTCTTAGGATGATCTTTTTCAAGCTTGTTCTTTGCTTTTGAAGCATTAGCAGGAGAACCAGCATTTGCAATCCACTTAACGATAAAATATTTGTTACCGATTTGCGTAAAACCATTTGCACCCTTGGAAGCATAATTACTAATTTGGCTTGATGCCTGACCGCTTGTGCTATAACCTTTTTTACTTAGCTTCTCATAAGTCCAATAATCATTAGACTTCAGCGCAGGTTTATTCGGGTTATTATTTTTATCATAAGTTACTTTGTGTGTTGATGAACTACTACCACCTGAGCTACCACCTGAGCTACTACCTCCACCAGAACTTGCAACACTTGAAGAAGCAGAGGCAATACCAGCCGCAGCGTTTTTTTGCAGCTTGTACTTCCGTATTGGCAGCATTTACAGCAGCATCGGCTTGTCTCTGACAAAGTCTCTCATATTCTGATGTGAAATTAGCAAGTGTCTGTTGTCTACCGCTTAGTACTTCAGCTTCCCAATTTGCACCAAGAATTTGTGAAGCGTAGAGTTTATTCTTTTCATCATCGTATTTAGAAGTACAATCTTCCCATTGCTGTTTTAAATTATTATAATAATCAACTTTTTCTTCATAGCTTGTTTTTAGTTGTTCATTACTATTAATTTGTGATTCAATAGCAACATATTGATTTTTGAAATTTTCAATATCTGCAAGATTATTTGAAAGAATTATACGTTGATATTCTGATCCTAAATATTGCTTAAGATTCATAGTATCTTGTGCTTCTGAAAAAGCATCGGATATTTCATTCCACTTATCTTTAAACTCATTAAGAGTATCAATATAATTATCAATATCGTCTTGTTGTTTCTTTAAATTAGCAACATCTACATCATATTGTGCATCATGTAATGAATCTTGAGCATCACGAATAGCAGAATTGTCTGTACTATATACAAATTGGCCATCCTTTAAAAGATATTTTGTCTTTTGAGAATTTGCTTTATTTAAATTGTAAATAGCTTCTTGTAACTTTTTCTGACGTTCATATTCATCATTTTCATCAGACATAGCGTCAATGACATCCTGAATAGAATCTTTTTTCTTATTAGCTTTTTTGATTTCATCATCATATACTTTTTGAATTGCTGATAAGATAGAGTCGTATTTATCTTTCTGTTCGTTAAGTTTATCATTATTCTTCTCAATAACATCAATCTTATCTTTCCATTTATCAATTTCGTCATCGAGAAGTTTTGTGACACCTTTAAGTGCAGCATCATAGATAGATTTTTGCTCATCAATCATGTCCTTGACAGCAGAATAGTATTTACTAGCAGAAATTTTACCATTCTTATACATTCTTTCAAGTTCATCAGAAACATACTGTGAATACTGCTGATATGTTATCTTACCTGCTTCGAGAAGAGCTTTCTGATAAGCCATGAATTTGTCAAGATATTCTTCGTTCTGCTTTTCGGCATCGCCGCCAGAATTTTTACCACCTGAACCAGATTTGCCAGATTTGCCAGAAGATTTATTATTTTTTAGCTTATTGTTATAGTTATTGGTTACACCTTTACTAGGAGTATACTTTCGTTCCTTACCACTTGAATCTGTTGGAGTAGTACTGAATTTCTTATAATCTACTTTTTGTGCTGCTATATTAGAAGATAAAACTTTACCAAAACTAGATATAGCAGAGCCAATTGATTTAAGAGAAGAAGAACTTCCCTTAATATCATAAGTTAGATTCGGAATATCACCACCAACAATCTCTTTACCGCCAATTTTAATAGCTGAGAAATGTTCAACTCCATTTACTTTTGGAGCAAAATTTATTGTAGCTTTGAAATTGCCTATCTGACTACCAAGTTCAGCAAATAATGTACTTACAGCATTTGCCATCTGTTCAATAGAAGCGTTAGTATTACCTGCTATTGCTTGTGATGCTAAAGCTTGATTATCTACACTATTAGTAAGACTATTTGCAATCTCGGAAGTGGTTGTTCCCATAGTACTTGCAATCTGGTCAGCCATATAACCGCCATTTTGAACAATATAAGCTAAATCTTCTGCAATAACCTGTGCGTGAGCAGTAAACTCATCTGAACCAGCCGTAATAGCCCCACTTGTAATCTGTTCAAGCGAATAGATACTGTCTTGATACTGATTAATGCCTTCAATAGCTGAAGCTAGGTCACTCTGAGCATTATCAAGAGCTTGATTTGTTCCATCGGATATAGCTTCTCCATTTTCGTTCCATGCTGCTGAATTATTTTGTAAATCATCCGTAAGAGCAGACAACGTTTCAGCCATAGAAGTATATCCATCAAGATATTCCGTAGCTGATATTTCTCCCTTATTATAACTATTAATAAGGTCTGACATACCAGAAGCTACTTGCTGTGTGGAATCCGTAAAGAATTGTTGTGCAGCCGCAGCTTGATCCGTAAACTCACTAAAATCGGTATTAGCTAATTCATCACGAATCGACTGGAAATAATCATGTGCTGAAATTTTACCATTCTGAAATTGCTGACTAAGATACGAAATACGATCACCAAAATCTGAACCATCAAAGAGAGTAGAGAAGGAAGGGATACTAGACTCTGTATTTTCAGCATTTTCAACTTCTTTAAGAGCATTTGCATAACTATCAGCAGACCATTTTCCATCCTTTAATGAATCGTTCTGTTCGTTAAGTGCATCTACAAATGCTTGGTTATTAACAAGTTTCTGTTGTTCTTCACTAAGAGATTTATAAAATTTGATAGCTTCGCTTTCATTAAATCTTGAATCATTGGATAAAGCTGCTGATGCACCAGCTGTAAGATTATCTGGAACATTATTATTTAACGATTTGCCATTTATCCTATTAATAAAGTCTTGTTCACCTTGCGTCTTAAAATCATATAACTGAACCGCAGCATCAACCAAAGCATCAATATCATTGTGGAAATTTTGCTCGGCAATTTTCTGCAATGTTGTCATTGCATTTTTCTGTTTTTCTGTTGCCGTTTCAGAGTTGAAGTTCTTAATCTCTTCCGCATTATTGAATGCACCAAGAGCCTCTTTCATCTCTTTATCGGTCTTTTTGTCGTACTTGTCATTCTTCGAGCCATCATCATTCTGGTGTGATTTTAGCTTTGAATTTCCATGTTTCGACAACAGATTGAAGGTCAGGATATAAACTCTCAAAATAATTAGCAACTTCATCATCGCCATTTTCAAGAGCTTTCTGTATGGCTTCTGACATATTCTGAGCGTACTGTTCCGATGCTTTCTTTGCTTCTTCTGAATCAAGACCATTCTCTGTTGCTTGTTTCTGATAGTTCTGATAATCCGACATAGCCTTTTGATATGCACTTGAATAATCAGTATCTTTCAATACTTGCTCATAAAGCACATACGCATCATACATATCTTTATACTTATCAGTAAGCTCTTGCGCATCATTTATCTGGTCTGATAATCTATTGGCATATTTATCTTCGCCTAATTGATTAGCAACCTCTTGAATACTCTGCATTTTCTCATATACTTCTTCAAGAGCACCATTTAATTCAAAATATGAACCTCTATCAGATATAACTTGTTTAGCACCCAGACTCTTGATATAATTATCAAGCTCTGAATTGTAGCTCATATCAATTTTATCTGAATAAGATTTTTCATCTTTCTTCATCTGCTCAAAGTTTGAGCCTACAAAAGCATTTTGAATTTTACCAACAATACCGCCAGTCTTATTGAAATCGTTAACCATCTTATTATACTGTGTCATATTAAGATTATTAAACGCATCAGCTTGACCTTTGATTGCATTGGTAATATCCTCTATCGCACCTTTTTCATCACCATACTTTTCAATCATTTCATTCTGTATGGTCATTAAATCTTTACGAGCTTGAATAACGTCTGCATATGGTGTAGAAGAGTCATTTATCTTATCATTAAGCTCTTGGATTCTGTCCTTATAATCAGAAATATCATTCTCTGAATCTTTAAAATCATTACCAAGCGACTGTGCGCTATCAGCAAGTTTATCTGAATATGTAGCAAGTTCTATTACACCAGTAATAAGCTCTGATACTCCAAGCATTATACCCATATTCAGTGCTGTCTTAAAAATATTAAGTCCCACTGCTGCAACTTTTGAAGCTACACCAGTTTTAGTAACAGATGTTTGAATTGCTTTCTGATTTGTGGCAAATGTCTGTGCTGAACCTGTGCCATTCTTGATATTTACTGCATACTTTTGAGCTTCAACAGATGCACCTTTCATTGTGGTTGCAAATGTCTCTGTTGATACAGAGCCTTTTTGACATTCTGCTTCATATCTCTGTAAACACTCTATATCAAGTGCTGTTTGTTTAGCGGCTTCTTCCTGTGCTATCTTTCTTGATGTAAATGCCGTTACGATTTTCTGACCTGATAATGAAGTCTCACTATCATTCTTTGTTGTCTTAAAAAGACCTATATTCTTTACACTTCCGACAACACTAAGACCTAATAATGCTGTCTTAAATAGTCCTAAGTGCTTTGTAGCAAGCTCAAAACCTTCGGCTATACCATTTGCAACTTCAAGTACTGTCTTTGCATTATCTCGTGATAAGAGATTTTCAGATATTGCAACACCAGTTTGCTTCAACTTATTAGCCTTAGCATCAATAGAATCCATAGCAACATCCATCTCGGCTTGTGCGTTACCTGCTGAATTTGCCATTGAGTTCATACTCTTTTCAGCCGCAGAGAAATTATCTATGATCGAAGCTACGATCTGTCCTTGACGCTTTCCTGCCAACGCTTCAAGTAACTGTGCTTGGTTCTTATCTGAAAGCTGTGAATATATCTGAGAAATTTCTTTCAAGAGTTCATATGTACTCTTAAATGTCTGCTTTGAACTATCTGTAAAAAGCGAAATACCGCCCTGTGTTTTTGCTGTTTTTGTAAGATTCGCAATTACACCGCTTAATTGCTCTACATCACCAGTGTAGGCTTCTGTCTCTTCATCATATCCTCGCACACGCATAGAAATTGTTTTTAGGGCATTTCCTACGGAATCGCTATCCCTTGTGATTTCTGTCGCAGCAGTACCAAGGGCTATTGTCTGTTCAAGAGTATTGTTTGCTTCTGCCATCGCACTTGATGACCTTGTTAGGAAGTTTACTATATCACTGTTATCTACAGCTTGAGTATTACCAATGATGTTGATTTTTGACATAATTCCGTCAACAACATCATCCACATTCTCATTACCAATATTAAAAGCCTTCATTACTGACACAAGACCATCAGTTGCGTCATCAAGATTCATGCCAGGAGAAATAGTCTTGAACATAGCAGAATACTTAGCCATCTTTGTAGCAGCATCCTTTGAGCTGTATCCTAAACGTGACCATGCCGATGCTTGCTCAATAATAGCTTTAGTACCTACACCCATTTGCTTTGCAATATTAGGTGCATCTGTATAAAACTCTTTTAACTGTGCATCTGTCATAGTGGTAGTTTTTCTCAAATCAACCAATGCAGTATCAAGTTCATTAACAACTGTTGGTATCTGTCTTATGAGATTAACTGCACCCATAACAACTGTTGTAGCTGATACCCACACCTTAAATGAGTCAATAGCTTGTCTAAGCTGATTTGAAAAACTTGCTCCCAGTTTATTTAAAGCTCGCATTGAATTTTCTGTCTGCTTAAATGAAGTAGCTATATTATTATGCTCAACTTTTGTCATAGCAACATCTAAATCACGAAGCGAAGAAATGTAGATTTCATTCTGTGCTATAACCTCACGAGTCGCAGCAGTATTTTTCTGATTCCACTCTTCTATGTAGTTTGCAAGTGTTAATCTCTGATATTCTGTTGCAAGTAAACTATATTCCGCTTTGGTCTGTTTCAAAGAGTTCTGTGTTTCTTTTAATACACTGTTCACTTTTTCAAACTGATTTACTATCTCATTACCACTTGCACCATTACTCATCATATTCTGCAAAGTAGCATATTCAGTCTTAACTGCTTCCATTTTGGAATTTACTTCATCAGTAGAAAGTCCTAATTTTGTAAAGGAGTTTTCAAAGATTTGTAATAGAAGTAGTAGTGTTTCCAAACATGTCCCATGAAGTCTCAATAGATTGAGCTTTCTGCATACTGTACCGCAGTTTCAAGTACCTTTACATCACCAGTCTGTACAAGTCCTGCTTGTGTCTTGCCGTTTCCTTGTATCTTCTCACGTTGCATGTTGAATTGCTTTAAAGCACCTTCAGCATCCCGCACTGTAAGAGTGAGTTTTTGTATCTTACCGCTTGCTTCTTCAACACCAGTAACCTTTACATCAGACCAACCATTAGCATTAGCGAGTCGGTTTATCTCTACCATCTGCTTTTCAATGGTATTATGAACCTTACTCATATAAGCTATATTATTGGCTTTTAAGTCACTTGTATTAAATACTTGTGTAGAAGCAACATTAGACTGTTCCTTTTTAAGAGTCTTAATCTTTGATGTTACTGTATCAATTGATTCTGCCCACTGTTTATAAGCCTTTGACCAATTTTCAGTACGTCCTTCATTAGCTTCAATATCCTTGACTTTCTGCAATGCTTTTGCACACTGATTAAGTTCTTTTGATAAATCCTTTGGTGTATTATCAAGTCCTTTCAGCTCTGCATGTAATCCCTTAATAGTCTCTTCACCATTTGCAATTTTAGATACTGCTCGATCAATAGGACTAAGCTGTTTACTAAAATTCTGTGTAATCTTGGCAGCTTCCGTATTAAGTGAATTAAATGCACTCTTGACTTCATTGACTGTACTTGCACCTGTTTTCAGTCCTGCAAGTTTAGTCTCAAAATCTTTTAATGGTGTATCAAGACCACTAAGTATTTCAGCATTTGTTGACTTGAATTTAGCAATCTCTGTTGTATAATCAGAGAATGCTTCTTCAATAGCGTCTATCTGCTTAATAGCTCCTGAATCATTGAGATGAGAGCTTGTGTTCTCAAAATATGTATCAATAACATTTCCATTGTTATCTGTTACTTTTCTAAAAGCATAGTTAAGAGACTCTACTTCACCAGTCGCACGTTTTACATTCAGTGTAAAGTTCGCATCATACCATCATTATCAAAATGTTGAGTTGTGGCAATTACAGCTTTTTCATTTTGTAATAACTGACTAAGTTGATTTTTTGCGTCTCCAATATCACTTGCTTCTTTTGGTATATTACCAATAACAGATGTATTAGAAGTAACTGCTTGAATTGCACTGCCTGTCTGCTGATATGCCTGCTGTTGTTTCTGCTGATTAGCAACGACAGCATTAGTGGCATTATTAGATGCTTGTGCCATCTGATTCTGTAAATTATTTTGTTCTGTCTTAAGTATTTCAATCCTTTGAGAGAGCTTTTCCAACATCTCAAGCCATGCGTTTAAGTATGTGGTAGTCGCACCTGTTCTTTGAGCAGGCATCAAATTACTATCACCATACATAGCTTCTTTGGCTATTTTAAGTTCATTTACAACCGCGTTTATCTGACCACCAAACGAATCAATACCTTGAAAACTAGGCTTGATATTAAATAACTCACTCCAAATCTCATCGAGTTTTGTTGAGCCATTCTCTATTGTTGTAAATGTAACACCTAGGTTTCTGAACTGATTATTAAGCTCACGTATTGACATTCCAGTGTTTTGTATTGCTTCGGCTTTGTCACCTACAAAGATTTTCTTTCCTTGAAAATAATCAAGTAAGTCCATCTGCTCTTTAAAGCTACTTAAATCTCTTGTAGCTCCAAACTTATTAAGTACATCAGAAAGATTGCTTATCTTCTGTGTAATGCCTTCCCATGCACTGTCAGAGTTAGTTTTTAATGCTTCACGAGCTAGTTTGTTAATTTCTGCTGTTAGAGACTGTACGTCTTTTGTTACGGACGGATCAATCTTTGCTCTATTGAGATTAAAGTTCTTGAATATATCAGCGTTGTTTAATTTTTGTACTGAAAATGAAGAAAATATATTCTGAATATCTTGTTTGACATGATTAAGATTTGCCTGTAGACTCTGATTAATAGAATTGCCGAGCTGATTACCTATCTGCTGACCTGTTTTCTGTGCAGATTGTGTAGCTCCATTTGTATTGATATTTCCCAGATTAATGTTTACTTTACTAAATGCCGTATTAAACTGAGAAATCATATTGTTGATTGCGGTCTGGTCTACTTTGACATTGTTTAGATTTATCTGAACCGCATTAAGTTGTTGAGTAAGATTTGTAACGACATCTTTACCCAATTTTGCTTGAACTTCAACTGTTGTAAGTTGCTTTTTCAAGGCTTCTATATCTGAATTTAGTTGCTGTTTAGACTTAGAACTGTCAAGACGTGCAACCAATCCTATTTGAAATTCGCTCATTGTCGTTTCCTTTCTGAAAATAAAAAAATATCTATGTGATATAGATATTAGGAAGTAGAAAGGTAGGCTATTACACCTACTATTCCAGTTATTTAATTAGTACTCCTTGTTTTATTAAATCTTGTTTTAACATTTTAACTGCATTTTTAGCACAATACTTTTCAAACTCATAAAAGTACTTATGCTTAACAGATTCTTCCGTTGTCCATCCTCCATGAGAGCCTTCATTTGCTTCATATATCTGTAAAGCCCCATCCCATGACCATCCAGTTTTTTGTATCGGATAATACATAGCATCAGGATTCATAAATATAATACCGCAAGTCTCTGATAACATCTCTGTCATAGCTGACCTATAAAACTGCATGGTTCTGTGGTATTTCTTCGGATTGAATACATCATAATACTCTGACATAATGTACTGCTGTAATACTTCTAACAACTTATTACATGTATTCTGTACCGCCTTTGAACACGCTTTATTAATCTGTTTTTCAAGTTCTGCATAGCTTGTAATTTTAGCCATTAGCTTTGTCCTTGGCTATCTCTGCAAGTGCTGTAATAAACTTTGTCTGAAGCTCATCAGTCGGAACATCTTTGAGTGTATTATATAAATCTGTTACCAGTTTAGTAATTCCCTCCTGCTCCTTGATTATATTGTCGATAGCTGTATATACTGCTAACTTTACTCTGTGTTCTTTTCTTTTCATTCTTACATATGTAAACATTATTTATCTCCTTATTCGTTATTTATCTATTCCTATATATGTCTTTACTGTAAATTGTTCCATATCATTTCTAATTCAGATAATAGTATGTACTTACAATCACCATCATTTTTTCAAGATTTGAAACCGCTTGATCATACTCTGATTTAGAGCTGAATACCCTTATAATATCTTCAATTGTCATTTTTCTTAAATAAATTGTGTTCATAAAATCACACTGAACAAGTGTATTTAATATTCTTTTTGTTAAATCATTCATAGTTATCATATTTGTTTCCTTTCTAAAATTTCAAAATCCTTGTATTGTCTGTAAACGTCTTGCATATCATAATCATAACTGCTTGTATTATTATCAGCACGAAGATAATAAGTTGAGAAATTTATCCCAACTATTCTATAAATTGTATTGTTGTACTTAATTCGATTTCCGATATTTAGCATAATTTTCCTTTGAGATTTTGGATTGAATAATCCGACAGAACTGATTAATGTGTATTAATGATATAGCTTTCAAGTTTCCTAAAAAGATTGTCGTTTAGGTCGATTTTACCTAGCTTAAAACGTGATAATACATCTTTGTCAATACCACAAGTATTAGCAATATAAACCTGCTTCTCACGCTTTGTACGCTCTATTAACTCATTGCGTAATTCTTCCTGTGTCATGCTTTTCCCCCCTTATTTTCTAGCTATTTATCTATTTTTGTAGACATAAAAAATATTATCAGAGCCAAATACTCTGATAACTCTTTTCGTGCAGTTGGAAGGACAGATTACGTTTGAAATAATCTGCCCTAGTCACTGTAATTGTTTTGAACATCCGACAATAATATCGGCATTCGGTACTAATTATCAATACATTGCTGTTTGAGGACAATATACTGACAAATTTTATAATAAAGACTACTAGGAACACTCTACTAGCAATCATTACTATCGGTCGGTAGGTGGAGTCATTTCCTACCCAAAATTTATAATAAACACTCAACTCAATTAAAAGTGAATACGGAAAAAGTGCATCTGATTATTTAACAGGTGTTCAAGAAATGTATCGTGCTGGTTTCGAGAATGCGTCAGAGATCCGCAAATACAAAACAAAAAACGATTATCACGGAATGAGTTGAGTGTTATTATCAAGTGTGGAGCTGTTCACTCCATGTATTTTTGAATAGACGATTAATGGATAGTTTCCCACGTACTACTCAGCCTACGGTCTTTTCATACGCAGTACTTTCTTCCATAGGGAGATATTGTTTCCCCTTTAAAATTAAGCATTTTGTGGATTTTTCATAAATTTAAAGCTATATTTTAGCATTTTTTCACAAAACAATTCATAAATTTGTCATAATGATTTCTAAAAAGAAAGTTAAGAATAGTTTGACACACATCGGAATTGTCATTTCTGAAAGCATATTTTACTAACAACATTACTGTTTCTTGATCTAAGTTGCTCGTAACACAATTTAAAAAATGATTCATACAATCCATTCTTAAATCCATATAACTTTTTTCATTATATTGTTTTTTATGTGTTTCGATATATCTAATAGAATTATTATAGGTTTTAGAAGCCTCAATAATTTTTTTATATTTGTATGTATTTCCTTTACCTTTGATATTTTCATTAAAGAATTTATGAACTGGAACTCTTGTTGTTCCCAAGGCATGACCAATAACTCTACTATCTATATTCTTGGCAATTATATCCATTGGACAATTCATTGAGCGAATTTTATCATCTTCAAACTCTTTATTATTTAGACTCTTTTTTGTGTTTGCAAAAACTCAGGTATATCCTTACCTTTCATACACGGCAATCTTTTAATACGGTTAATTTCATTTACTACATCTATATCAAATTCCTTTTTAGCAAGATCAATACTAATCTGTCCGATTACAGATAAAATAACAAAACATTTTTTCAATTCATTTCCATCTACACCTTCATCCATCCCCTCATCATAGTAATAACTCAAAGCTAATTGCGCTGTATCAGTAGAAGTGCCAATAGATTGTTGTGCTGCTGCAATTTGATTATCCATTTGTGCAAAATCTTCTATCTAAAATGATATGAACTATTGCCCTTTTCTGCCACACCATTAATAATAGTAGGATAATTTGTATAAGCTTTTCTCGCAAGCTCCGCAAGATCTGGTTGATTTGTTGTATACACAAAATCGGTGTCTTCATCCATTCCGGATGCTCTAGCTTGTACATCTGTTCCAATCATATTTATTACAATTACATTTCGTCCTAAATTTGCAAAATATTTGGATAATTTGTCTGAATAGACATTGTGAAAATGTAAAATATTATTCGGAGAATTATGAGGACTTCTAAAAGAAGCTAGTCTTTCATTATCTTTAAATCTTGCAGTATAACATTGAACTGCATCAGATTCTAGTTCAAAAATATTTTCTTCTAAAGGATTATCTCCAACCGCCTTCATAAGTAAAGCAATTGGATTTCCCATAACAGTTAGATTATCTCCTTCTTGTAATAATCTTCCTTGCTTAAAATATTCATTTTTCAGTTTGCTAATATCTTTGGTTTTTTTGTCTCTAAAGAAAGCTGTTTTTCTAAAATCTGGATTCCACTTTACTAAAGATAAAATAATCTCATTAATGTTAAACTTATTTTTTTATTTTAAGATACTCCAAATATGTCTCATCGTTTGTTTTTTTCAACGCTCTAAGATAATTTACTGACATATCAGCAATTCTTGAAAGAGTCTCTTTATCTGTGGAAGGAAGAGAATTATTCATTTGATAAGCCATTAACTGCATATCTCCCCATTTACTGGAATGAGCCGTTTTAACAATAGTAAACCAATTGTTCTGTTTTTCATATATTGTTTATAGTAATCAAATGCTTTCTTTTTTGTACCACCCATCATATCAATAAATTTAAGCCATTTAAGTGATTTGTCTGTAATCACAACATCAATATTTGCCAAACTAAGTTTACGTCCAAACAGGTCAATCTTTTCTGTGGTAAACTTATCATACTCAATATTATGTTCTGTACAATAATCCTTAAAAAACTCTTTGATATTGCCACGGAATAAACAACTCTTAAAGAAATGTGACCTACAATATATAAATCCATTCATATTTTTCGGAAAAACAGACTCATCAATCAGCCCCATACCATCCCATAAAACATTTTTTACACATTCATTTGATACATATTCAGCATCACACTCTTGTTGTATTAATTCTTTTTGAGTTACAACAGTATTTCCATAATTTCCATTCCATCTAATACCATTATTCTTAAGAGCTTCTTTTGTTTTTTCAATATATTTTATAGTTTCACTAGCTTTTTCTTTTTCAAAAGTAAAACCTTTTTTATTTATTAATTCTTCAACATGAGGATTATTAAAATCAATAACAAACTCTTTTTCTTCATAAGTATATGGAACAGATTTATTACTTACTATTACAGCTTTTTGTGGCTTTGAATATACTTCTTCGTCTGGTACAACTAACACTCTATTCAAAGGAATTTGTATATATCCATTTGCAACAGCAGTTGTTAAAGTTAAATATGCTGACAGCTCCACAATTTTAAATATTTTATCGGGATCTAGTTTTGATTGCTCATCCATTAAATCATATAATCCCATAGTCAAAAAATTAATAGCTTTATGATGTAAATTCTCACGGATAAATACACATTCACCGTCTTTTGCTTTACCGGGGGATCTCATGAGCATTTTATAATGTATCGGAGAACATCTCTCATTTTCTTTTGCTTGTTTCCTCTTTTTTGTGTCCTTTACTTCGGATGTAAATGTCACTCCATTCTTATAGTAATATGTTCTTAACTCATCCTTCTTAATTTTTATTGGTTCTTCATCATTAATCTTATATTCAGTATCATAATCAAATTTTAAAATAATAAAATCCTTGCTAAATTTACCATTTATTCTTGTAATACTTTCTTCAATAAATCTTAGAAACAAACTATCGGCTAATACAGCTCTTCTAGTATATATTTTATTTTGCTCTATCCATTCATTTTTATCTTATATTTCACACAACCTTTTGATTTTAGGTCATTTAGATATATTTGATTTGCTTGTATAGATTCAATATATATTGGATTTAACAGTTTGGTATAGTTTATATTATTCTTGCCTATGTCAATCATCCTCCCATTCATAAAATTCTTTTGTACTATATCATTCTCTCTTTTACATCATATAAGTTGTGCTTTGAGTCGTTCTGAAATAATCATCTGGATTTTCACCAACAGCCGCTAATTCTTCTCTTGATTCCTCTATAAGCCTATTTATTTCATCCTCTGATACATTAAGTGCTTTCGCCATATCAGAACTTGTACAATAAAATTCTTCACCTGCTAACTGTGATAACTGAGCCTTTAACATCAGAAAAATCAAATCATATGTAAGACCTTGCTCTTTTCCACTATCTACCATTGACTCAACATGTTCTTTTGAAATATATTGTCCATAATTGGTTAAAATGTTCTGAATAACTGTTTCTCTAGTCATGTTCATACCCCTTTCTATATTCCCCACATCTGTTTCAAATCGTTTACATATCCCATCATTTCCGCATTACCTGTTTCCTTATTATCAGGATGATATGTATTCGCAAGTACACGATAGAACTTTTTCAATATAGGTTTGTCCTCTTCGGTCGGAATTAAATCTAATAAATTCTTCATAAGTTCATCTTGTTCTCTTGCAGCTTTCATAGATTTTTCATTTATTTCATTTTGTAACCTTACAACTTCCTCATATGCTTGTTTCCATACCATACGAAAATCATCTTTATACTTTTCTGGAATTTTTCCCATCTTATAATCCGAAGGATATTCTTCATAGATTGAATCTTTATAAAATATATTTTCCTGACCTTCATTTTCAATGTATATTACACATTTCCAAAAAGAAGGAAAACTATCAGTGTGATTATCCTTATCCCATCTGTATTTAACAGGACACTTAACATCTAAAGCATAGAATATTGAAGTACGTCTTTTTATAATATCGTTCTTTTCAGCCTGTAATGATTTAATGGTCTTATCTATCTCATTTATTCTCTTATCCAACTTATCAATCTGTTGTTTTGGTGTTGTCGGCTTTTGATCCGCACTCTTAACTTCCTTATATGCAGCGTCAACCGACACTTTCTTATCACGCAACTTTTGTTTCAGTTCTTCATTATCAGACTTCATTACAATATCCATCTTTCTATATGTTTCCTCCGAAACACCTGTTGCCTTTGCCATTTCTTTTCGTGTGTCAACCTTTGGCAAATTTGCCGAACCTTTACCACCTAAAGATTGATTTTTCTTTGCTTTCTGTTCAAAGACACTCTTGAATTTCTGGACAATCTCATATTTTTCTGCTTCTGATAAATTCCTACGTCCTAACTGTTGTTCCAACATCCAACGCTTTACATCATCCCTAGTTTTCAAAGTTGTTTCAGTGATTGTATAAATATTCCAATTAGGACAAACAAGATTATTCTTCTTTAAAATCTTATATCTGTTGTGTCCATCAATAATGATGTATTTCCCGGTACATGGTTCTTCCCAAACCTTAATAGGATCGAGCATACCATTTTTCACAACACTCTTTTCCAATCGGTTAAATTCTTCTGGTGTAAGAGCCGGTAACAATTCTTCAAATTCATTATCAATAATTAAATCGTCTATCTTTAACATAATATCTATTCTCCTTTATGCTTTCTTCTGTTTCTTTTTCTGTTCCTTTTTACGTTTACGCTCATCATGTTCCCAAGTTCTACCAGCAGATTTTGCCATTTCTGGATTATCAAAAATATAATTCATATGACGCACAAATGGATTACTCTCTTTCTTCTTTGAATTAATTTTTACTAATACAGAATTTGTATCTTTAAATATTTTCAAAATAATCACACTAATAGTTCCAGAATAACTACATGTATAATATTTTTTCCCGATAACAATTTTATTTATTTCTACAGGAATTGGTTTTTTATATCCCATTATTAAATTCTCCTTTACTCATACACAATTACTTCTACAGGTGTACACTCTTTCATAAGTTCATCCCATTTCCATCAAGTGAAAAATTGTAACTTATTATTCAGATAAATAGAGGTTGCTTATTTCGGATGCCGCTAGGCAGCGACATACTCTCTCTTTAGCGAAAGAATAATCAGTTTAATTCTATTTTGAACCATCTAAGGTACGCTCAAATTAAGTGTCTATTAGATAGATTCACTAATTCATGCGCTTTCTTTGCTATCTTTCTTTGGCGCAGGCTTTTCACTTAGCGGAACAGCAATCTTTGATTGCGTTGTGTAGCTTAGTAGAAAAGGTTGGTTGCAAAGAAAGTAGGATACAATTTCATTCCATTAAAGAAATAATCTCCTTGACCATCTTCTGTGTTGCTTTATCTGTACATGCCCTAGTTCTCTGAATAATTTCTTTCATGAAACATTATCCAATAATAAAGAACGTAATTTTTCTCTATATCCCATCCATTCAATACGAACATCCTTGTATTGTTCTGCTGCACTATAATCAGCAAGTAACTGATAATTCTTCCATTTCTTTTCAAGGTATGCATTTTTGCTGATTACTTTTTCACATGTTACAAGGCATTTAATAATATCTTCATCCATATATGAATTATCTTTTATTTTAATGGTCATAATATTTTTCTCCTTTTATGTGTTGTCTCTGACAGTAGACACAGCCTAAAAGCCCAGCAAAGCTGACCTTTTAGCCCGTGATTTGTCCGAGTATGTCCAGCCACATTGCTTCGCTTAAGGCTCGCAATATGTCAGTCCAACTCAGACTCGATCAAAAAATACTTTAGTTTTAATTTTTAAATTGTTACCCCATTCCTATATAATGAATTTCGTATTTTCAAAAATTGGCACTTTATAATGCCATATAAAGGATTGTTTATATATCCCGTTTTAAAGTGCCAACTTTTTATAATCACTGGTCAAATACAAATAATTCATCAATATCTGAATTACTTTCCAGAAATTCTTCCATTACAAATGTTCTATCCTTATGACCTATCCTTATTAGTTCATCAGTCAAAATGCTCTGTGCATCTAAATATGTATCTGGTGGATTCCACATTTTCTTTTTATACGATTCAATTCTTGGAGTATAACCCCAATATTCTTCAATCAGATTTTTCATCTGTTGTTGATATTCTGCTTTATTTTTTTCATACAGGTCTTTCGCATTTGAATTTAGATAATCAACTACTTCTTATTTAATAATTCTTTTTGTAGCTTCATTTCCAATTCTGGTAATGCCTCTTTAACTCCATCAAATGTATAAATCACTTTTATCTGCTTAAAGTAGTGATTCCATCCGTACTGCTGATACAATAAATCATTCACTTGTTGATAAAAATCTGCTTGTTGGAATCTGATAAAGACTTGGAACATTTTTTCATATCCCATAATGTTATGTAAGATGTGTCTTTCAACTTCAAGAATCTGCTTTTTCTGAAGATCAGTAGCTTCAAAATACTGTTCTTTACCTCTTTTGTCTTTTGTGACAATAACTGTCTGAATTTCATAAGTAATTAGTTTTCTGTTCTTCAAACTATTCAATGCTGAAAAAAGAATCTGCTCTAATTTTTTATTACATCTTTGATAAAAATGTCTAACTTCCCATGAGGTAATTCTATAATCAAGATTTTTTAATTTATTTTCTGGTGTTCTTCCATATTTATGACTTGCCATACCTAACATTTCCCACCAATTGCGTTTCGTAAATGTTCTTGTATAGCCTTCCTGTTTTGATAGGTACTGTAATAAAATCACTTCTATACACTGCACATAAATTGAATTATTACCTAATTTGCGCTTATCTTCTTTTGTTAATGGAGTATCATATATATCTGAAATAATAAATTTCTGTCCGGACTTTTCCCATTCAAAGTAACGTGCAAAATCTTCTAATTGATATTTCTTTGATTTACCGCTTTTAACTTCCTGCCCTAGCAATTCACATAGCATTTTATAGTTTTTAACAGTCATACCAATTTCAAGTTTCGATATATCAATACCGCCTACAGCATTTTGCGGTAGTAATAAGCTATTATCCTCTTCAAATCCTTGTATAAAATCCTTTTTTAATTCTTCAAGAGAACCAACCCATACATTTTTCAACTGTTCCTTATTCTGAGGCTTGTTGTTTTGGCTTAAAATATCGGCAATATTTATAGCAATAATCTTATCAAGCAAAGGATCTATGTCGCACGCATACTGTTTTAAAACACTTTCTTCTATATCCATATCCTTATATTTATCAGCATTCAGGATAATCTCTTTTGCATATGTGACTACTCTATTTGTATCTTCCTTCACTTCGTCAAGTGTTGGTAATTTTGTTATTCTTTCTGCTTCATCTGGTATAACAGATATATACTCTCTCCCATTCGAGACATAAAAAAATCTCTCTAATATTTTTGCTGTCTGATTTTTATTACATGGATTCAGATAATCCATATAGTCTGTTCTTTCTTCTGTAATAATAATTCATTCCTCCAATCTTATTCCAAAATATATTTTTTCAGACCATCAACACCAATGTCATTGAAAGCAATCTCCAATAAATCATTCTCTGTCAGTTCGCCATCGCCTACCAAATCCTGTAAAATATACTCTCCATCGTCCACTTCTTTTTCAAGTACATCTGCATTCAGTTCTTCATACTTTTTATAATATGTCTCCGAAAAAGCAATTCTGATTCTCTCTGACATTGACATATCGTATTTGTGAATCTGTAGTTCATCCAAAATATTTTCTACGTTATATCCCACAAAAACGTATAATTCACTTTCGGAATTAAATACCTCTGCTTTGATAAAGTCGATATTTTCATTTATAACTGCTTTATATTCCTTCAAAGTATCAAACACAACATCCTTGCACCACTCAGCATACTGTGGATATTTCAGAATGCTCTTATATTTTTTGAGCTTGTCTTTCCATAGCTGCTCCTTCTGCTTTTCTTCATTGATTCTGTCGTTCAGCCATTTTTCAACTTCATCCAATGTCATATAACTGGCTGTTTCTTATCATCTAATGGTGATGCTACCTTGTCTGTATATGTACCTTTAACAAAGAATCTTTTGTTTGCACCTTTTAATTTATAGCCATGCTTACCTAACTTTTGTCTTAATATGATTTCTCTCTGTTCCATATAAATGTACCTCTCTTTCAATTTAATGTAGGCACACCACCATAAAGGTAATGTGCCTGTGATTCCGTCCAATATGTATAACCATTATCTTCAATGGTATTGTGATTCCGTTCAAATTATGTAATCAGCATCTTCACTGATATATGTTTTAATAAAAGGGGATTCGTAAATACGTTCTGAATTGTAACTATTCGCTTCAATAGTCGGTTGCTTCGTCTCACTGCAACAATAATCTCTGTTAATATATTGTTCTCCACTTGGAGATTGATTTTTACTGATTTGATTATTGAGTCATACCTTTACAATATTCTTTAAAATTTGGCATTCTCTTTAAATTACGCACAATGCTAATTGCATCATCAATTTTAATAATATCTTTCTCTAAGATTTGATCAAATTGTATCAGTTCATAGTTAGAATCTAATAAACATATTCCATTCTCATAATTCTGTTTTATAATATTGACAAATTCTTCTATTAATTCAGCTTGTGTCATGTCATCGTATTTCTTATTATTAGAAATTCTCTTGACATTTACAGCCTGTGTCCCCTTTTCTGTTTCCATTACATCAAATTCTACCTCTTCGCCATCTTTAAGTTCCTTGAATCCATCCATGTTCAACGCTGAAAAATGAACAAATATATCATTACCAACCTCGTCTCTGATGAATCCAAAACCTTTTTTTGTTATTGAACCATTTGACTGTACCTAACATTTCAAATTCCTCCGTATTCTAAAAATTCTCTTTTATAGGATTGATTGCACATTCTTCTGCAAAGCCATCAATCAGCTTGTCAAAACAGTCAGGACAAATGTCTAGGTCAAGCATACTTCCATCATGTTCACTGCCATAGCCGATACGCTCATGGATGCTAATAAGCATCTGTCCTTCAAATACTTGTTCTGCCGTCCTTCCACACACATTACACCTTGTCAATCCTTTTGCCATATCTTCTGTACTCCTTACTTATTTTTCCATGTGATGTTTAATATACCATCTGATACTTCCTCGCCATGCGAACCTGTAGCATCCTTAACATTCTTAAACAGAGTGTATGATACTGATTCAGCGCATGTATGTCCTTTTTTATCCTCTTCCGATGGTATAAAGCTCCATGTTCTTATGTCATATTCATGTCCATCTATATTCAGAAAAATATTTCTGTTCCACTCTATATCATCAATGATAATCTCTGAACACTTCAGCTTTGCTTTAGTTACAACAGCTTTTACAAACTCCTCAAGCCACTGAATATATCCCTTGTCAGTTACATTGTTTGTAATCTCAAGATAGTTCTGGTCTGTAAAATCGCAACCAAGAGCCGAACTAGCGATAACTCTGCCATCCCATTCAACAACATCGAATGCAGATTTTTTGTCCTTGTAGTAGAATATAGACTCTGCTTTAATAGGTACTTCGCAAGCATACTCTATTACCATATAATCATAGTAACCATCAGAATACGGCAGATTCTTTTCTTTGCAGACCTTGATAAATTTATTCAATATCTCTTCTGATTCCTCAAACTTATCAAGCTCAAGTACTACCTCGTAATCTGGTGCTGTGTTTGTTTCATTGTCAATAAATCTTAATAATCTATACATGTGATTCTCCTTTCCTGTACAGGCAGAATAAGCTAAATGCTTGCAATTTCTTTTAACAATCGAACGGATTGACCGCTTTATATTATATTGTTCTCTCTTTAGTTACTTATTTTGTTATACTTGCAACCAATCTATCACGCATGGTTGATTTTGGTTTCTGTGGTTTTTCGACTGGTTTAGTCGCTAAAAAGTTAATGTTCATATCCATTGATAAATCATCATCTTCCATGACCTTTTTAACTCTGTCTTGCTCCGCTTTGATTGATTCAGCCAACTTATTAATAAAGGTTTTTGGGAATGATAGACCTGCTAAATAAAGCACTGTATCCTCTGTCTTACCATACCCGCAATAGTAATCAATCGGCTCACCGACAACATTAATAACATCGGCAACATCAATAGTATCTTTTGTATCTGGCTGTGATAAGCGATATATTTGACTCGCTTATTAGGTTCAAGTGATACATAGATTCCTTCATTAATAGTGGAAAGTAAATCTTCCTTTGTTCCTGTTGCCTTATGGATCATTGCTATACCAGGAGTCTCTAACAATTTTTTCTGCTCCGCTATGTCAATCACACCTCTAATCGAAGTATTATTTGCCACATTAATATAGGCTTCAAACAAATTTGCAAAGCTACGATTGATTGAGAACTTGTCCTCTCTCTGATTATTGTCGAGTATAAAGATAGAGCATAACTCGTTCTTTATCTCTATAATCTCTGATAAAGCCTCATATGTGTTGATTCTAGCTTGCAATGATTCATTCATTGAAGGAAGTATGATAACAAGACCAACTTTCTTGTTTGGATTTTCAGCTATTACAGATGCTAAAAATGTTCCAAGCCCCGAACCTGTACCGCCTGCAAGTGAATACACCACAAAGATATACTGCTCTGTAATCTGATTATCAAGCGTATTCATAACATCATCAACCGACTCCGCTAACACTGCTTTTGCTTTATTTCTGTCTTTGCTTGCTCCCTCGCCATTTGAGATATGTAACTTGTTAGGACTATCAATTAAATCCAAGTCCTGCTTTGCAAGATTTATATAGTAAGATTTATAATCCTTGCGCTCCAACATCTTTACGACATTAGCACCTGCTGCACCTACTGCAATAAACCTTATGTCATTTTTCAATTCATTACTCATGTAATAAGATTCCTTTCATTTCTTTTCCTTTTGCTGTAATGTAAAACATATCAGCTTTGTTACTTTTCAGTTTAGAGGTTACATAACCTAAATCACGTAATCCCCACACTTTTCGATTGATTGTGATTTGTGAATAGGTATGTTCTTCTTCTGTATTAATCACACTTCCAATCTCACGAAGTGTCATGCCAGTACCCGGTGTTGTTGCATTGTTTTCTTCCAGAACTGCCAAGATACATAACTGTAACTTATCAATTTCCACCCATTTTCACCTCTTTTCAATACATGGACGATAGCCAATCAAATCATGTAAATGTAAAAAATTTTAGGCATTTCAGCCTTCATATATACATTCTCTCTTTTTCATTGACTTTTTGTGTAATTGTTAATGTTCAAAACTTTTGTTCTATTATCTATCAATATAATAAAACTGTTGCGGATTACTCCACGATTCATAAAATAATTTTGGAAATTGTGAGCGAATTGCTCAAAGACTTTTTTATTTGATATTTTCAAACATATCTGCTATAATGAATTTTGCGTTAATACATAAGTGCAGATTCAAGTCTGTGCAATTTCTATGGATGTTGGTAGCATCCATATATTGAAGTCGATGTTGGTAGCATCGGCTTCTTTATTTTTATGAGATAATAATATCATCATTTTGATTATGTGTCAATACTCATTTTGATTATATTTTATATAAATCATTTGATTATTTATAACTCTTATGCTACAATATTAAATATGGAGGTTCTATATATGACTAATGACAATAAACCTCAAAAGAGGATTAGTGATATTATTCGCAAACTTTTAACATCATCTGAAGTATCCATTAAAAAAGCTGCGTTATACCTAGATTGTACGGAACAATCTTTTAGAAATAAATTATCTCGAGATAGCTTTTCATTAAGAGATTTAATTATTTTATGTTATTTATGTAATGCACGTCTTATATTAGAGTATGATTCTCAAGATACAGAAGATGAATTGGAATTTTTTAATCCATCTGAATATCTTCCAGAAAATGATTATAAACGCATTCATAAAATCCAAGAACAAAATTTAAAACAAAATTTTGCGAATATGATGATTCAATTATCTAAAGAATTTTCAGAAGAAGAATTAGAAAAAATGTCATCAAAAGAATTACTCGACTTGTTGATTCAATCTACCAAAAAAAAGCTTCACCAAACTCCCTATCCAGATGACAATACTCAATAACCCTATTAAAGCCACCAGAGATTAACTCCGATGGCTTCTTTTATGTCATATTTTCCTGCAATGTGCTGTTCATAATAATATTGCTTACCATACTTCTGTATGTCCTGTGTGGCTTTTACACGGTCTGTCTCATAACCTTCTGGTAAAATTCTGTTGCTTGATTTATATTCATCCATATGCAGCAGTTCGCTTCCTACTATTATTAATATGATTGTTGCTATAAATTCCATTGGTGTTTCCTTTGTTGTTTTGTCTGTAGTGTTCCCATACAATTATATAATTCTCTGTTTGCATCAACAATTTCTGGCTATCGAACACTATACACTATGATTAGTTCGATTGGACGATACAAAAATCCCTTATAATTCAAGGCTGATACTTATATAATTGATTCGAGCTTGAGTTCGATAATCAGCTTGTTATTTAATTAAATCTTGATTTAATATTATTTGTATTTTTATTTGACAGTCAAACTATCATCTATAATCTTTCTTTATAAATAAATTATCTCGAAAAGCAGAAAAAGCATCCTTTTCAGGACACTTAATCTGTAACAAATCAATACAAAGCATGAGGTACTCATACTGTGCTTATATATAATAACACATATTTCTATGTGATACTATCAGTTTTTGAAAATAGTATTTTCTTAGAGTTTCCTATACAACCGCAGCTCGTAAATTAGCAATTCTCATTGACTCTATCCATATCAATGTATCAAAGAAAAAATGCTTTATACTATCATATCCCTGTAAAACATTTGCATTTGTACTTGTATGTAACCCCAAATCTTGATCATCATATATATATGTATTTACCATCATCACATTTGTTTTTGTATCCACTTCTACGCTAATACATACTTCAAAATCTTTTGGATATAACACTTGCTGAGTTTTAAAAAAATTTTCAGAAAGCATATTGTTAATTATTTTCTCTAAAATTCTTTTGATACTAAAAGGTATCTCTATATCTTTATCAATTAAAAATCCGATAAGCTGCTCTTTTATGTCGAGATACTCCTTATCACTCTTTAAATCTAAATCTTCTAATCTGTATTTTGGCTGTTCCATAAACTTAATATCTTCCTCTCTTAATCTTATCCTCAATAATTCCCTTGCCTATTGTGAAAAACTGATATATTACTAGTGGTATAAATATCAAAAGCATTTTTATTGTAACATTGTCCACAATCATAGATGCGACCAAACCGCACATCCATAGGATCATTCCTATATAGAATCCATATGTAAAGATTTTTAATTTTATCTTCATTTAATACATCTCGTTCTTTTTGATCTTCTCTAGCTTTTCCTTCTTCTGGTTTTTATATCTTACCTTTGCTCTCGGTTGATATTTATTGCAGTGCTGACAATAATGAGCGTGATCCGCTTTTCTGCCCTTAGTACAAAGTCCTGCACATACATAGTATAAGCAAGGTGTCTGTCTATCTGTTGCCATTAGCTGTGACCTCCTTGTTAAGTTCGTTGCATCTGGTTTCTGCTTCTTCCTGTGTGGGGAATATTTCATTTTCACCAACCTTTTTCCTCTCAAATAGTTTTCCGTCAATCATGTATGTCAATTTACTTCCCTTTGCAGTAATTTTTATTCCGATGCTTGTAATTGCGTGTGGTTTCTTATCTGTAAAATAATTGTCTATAATATTTGAATCTACACAAATTTCCTTACTTCCTTCACATTCAGGGCAACTTATTGTATATCCTTTAAATATAATGTGTCCTTCACCATTGCATATTTTACATTTTTCCTTATTTTCAATCACTTTCCTGTCCTTTTTAATAAGAAAAAACTTCCTGTCCTACTTCAAATTTTGTTTCTACATTTATTTACATTGTGCTGACCTCTCTTTCCTGTGTGTTGTGGTTGTAATATTACTTGTTAAATTTAAAAATTGCTTTTTATAATTACATTGTAGTTACAAAGTTTTTACGATGTCATTCAATTCTTAGTGAATAGGTAGGTTATCGTACTTCCTAAGCAAAAAAGTATAGGAAAATCAAGTGTTTCCGCATTTTGCGATATAGGGTTCGATAGCCGATTTATTCATTCTTTTCCATTTCTGCGTTATATTCTGCTTCAATATCATCCATAATATCACGAAGATTTTGAATATCCGACTTAATAAAGTATGCCTTGCCTTTAATATCAAGTGGATTTCCATTCTCACATGCAAGTAATATTCTTTCTTCCATGAGTCGGATGCCAGTTTTAATTCCGTCTGCAACACCTTTATCATATTTTTCTTTTAACATTGTATCAAGTTTCTTTTCGTCTACTAATAACATAAATAGCTCCTTTCTGAATGCGTTTCTTCTATATTAATGTGTTCTTATATTAGCTTGATATGCTTTTGTAGTGCATCCTCAATCTCATGCGATTGTAGTCCTATATATCTTTGGGTTGTAACTGTTGAGGAATGTTGCAGTAGTACACGCACCAAGTTAATATCATAATTATTGTTTACATAGATACTTGTCGCAAAATACTTCTAAATGAATGTGAACCGATTCCCTTAAGCTCCAAGTAATCACATGTAAGTTTCAAATGCTTTGTAACAGCTCTTTCAGATATATCAAATAGTTTTGCATTTGGATGTATATTATTTTCCAGTGCATATGACTGAATGTAAATATATATATCTGTTGGTACTGTAAACTCTCTCCGTTTTTGCGTTTTCTGTTCTATGATATTTAGTCTGTATCTATCACCATCTCTTATTATGTCTGATAGCCTTAAATGTAATATGTCACTGATTCTAAGTCCAAGATTTGCTTCAAGTGATAAGGCTGTAGCAACTCTGTTGTTTGGCTTTACAATATGACCATCTGAACAGATAAAACCCTGTCGAATTGTTGTTATGATTAGTTTGTATTGTTCCTCTGTCAATGCGACAGTTTTCTTATTCAATATATCACCGCCTTAAAAGTTCCTATTATTGACAATATTTAGTTCTTATTTCCATTGATTTATTTGATAGCTTCCAGTAAACCGCACCAATAAAGGAAAGTTCCATTTCCGTAACAGATTAGGTACTAAAGTTTTTATTGTCATTTCTGTTGTACTATCTTATACTATCAATGTAATAAAAACACTTTCAATTTCTCCACACTTCCAACAATTTTTTTCAAAATAATTTTTATGAGGTAAATAATGAATATAGAAATACACGAGCGTAATCGCTTCAATGAGCTTTTACATAAGATACATAATAATATAGAAGATACTGCGTTTAAATTGCTTTTAAGCATTCCAGAAGATGTGATTCCAAGTTCCTTATGAATTGGGCTGAACATTATATTGATAAACGTATGAATGAGTTACAATATCAGCTTATTCGTGACAACTGGCGCAGTGTAGAGCTTGAGAAAGCAGCAGTACAACTTAATAGCAAAAATTAAAATAAACACCTTTGGATTTTTCCATTGGTGTTTATTATTGAACATTTGTTTTGCATATGATATAATCGTTTATGTAATTGAACAGAAGGTTGGATGTGATTTTCCGATTGTTAGATGCCCTCTAGTTTACAAAGGAGGGTGATGCCCTATGAGTTTAGATAATGTATTAACTCTTCTACTCGTCATATTTGCGGCTCTGTCATACATAGACAATCATAATAATAAAAAGAAATAGCATCCCCAACCCTCGCAAAGTTTAGGATGCTATTCTTATTAGTTTTTCTTAACTGAGGGTAAATCGGAGTCATATCCGATTCACTTTCTAAGTAGATTATACATTAGGGTGCCTGAGAAATCAAGTACCCTTTTTTAATATAAAAGAAACATGGGTTTCATTGGAAAAGTTAGTGCATTTTTAACCATTTTCATACATATTTTTGCATATTTTGGTGCAAATTCAACCATTTATGGTTCTCTCTCCATCTTCTCTTTGATTGCTTGACGTATAAATCCTGCTTTTGAGCAATTTTTAGCTGTACAGTAGTTGTCTAGTGTTTCAGCTTCCTCTTTTGGCATGGATAACTTGACTTGTTTGTAATTGTTCTTTATATATTTGTCGTTTGCTTTTCTCTGTGCGTCTGAAAGTGCCAACATCCTGTCCTCTCTTTCTTATACTAAGGTTAGTATATCATAAAATAAAAAAATTACAACTTGATACATAAGCTCAATAATCTTCTGATAATACTCCACATGATCTTATGCTTTGTATTTTCGCTTGTCTGATACATGAATATCTCTGTTACACGCTCTCTAAAATCTTCCGGTAATATTGAACCTTTAAACTTGTTACATGCTTCACAAGTACATTGTAAATTGGTTACTGTATTCTTTCCACCATTGGCAAGCGGTTTTATATGGTCTAATGTCATATCATCATATGTGATTTTTCGTCCACAAAGTACACATTTACCTTCTGCATTATTATAGATAAGCTCTCTGACCTCTCTGGGAAATTTAATTTTTCCATTTGTATAACGCTTATAAACATAACATGTTTCTAAGTCTTTGATATAATATCCTTTTGTTTTGCTTGGTGCGTGTTGAAATATTATATTGGCTATATCTATACTATCAAACCACTCTGCTTCTAGTATATTACTTGTCTTTCCAACTTTTCCCGACCTAGATTTTGTTATATATGTATTTCCATTAGTGATAACGTACATACTTTTTACCTCATTTTCCCTCTGCTATCCAATACAGACAGCAGAGGATTTATATTAATATTCCATCTGACAAATCATTAATAAGCCTTCTGGATGTTTACGAGTTCCCATGATATTTGTAAATTCTTTAATATGCTTAATATCGGCTTCTGTTAGGTCTGTAAGATTTCCCTCTTCATCAGCTTGACCGCATACAATCAGATTACCAACTAACATAGCATTTCCCATATCATCTATGGCTGATATTCGTGGATCAGCTTTAAATGTGCCTTCATCGTCACAAATAATCTCGTATCTCTTTCCCTTGATGCTTCTGTTTACTATGTCTATTGTTGTACAGCCTATAAGTCTGTAATAGTCTTTAAGCTCATTCGCTTCTACAACCTCTATTTTGTTTTCCATTACGTTAATTAAAAGTGCTTTCATAGGGTTTATTACCTCCTACTGTTCAGTGTCTTTTTTATTCTTGTCATTTCCTTGTAAAACGATGATTGTGGCAATTCTATCAAGGTGCAGATTTCAGTATTGTTATAACCTTCTGCTTTCATGCAAACAATTTCCTTTTGTGTTTCCGTTAGTTTACTCAATATGTCCTGAACTGCTGCATTTTCCATAATATTTGATTCTGCCGATTTCCCACCTACCATATTATATAAATTCTCTGTATCGTCATTATCTGCATCCAGACTTAATAAAGATTCTTCGGTGGCTCTCTTCTGCGCTGTTTCCGTTCTAAAATGGTTTCCAATTTCTGATTGCATATATTTCCATGCTATTACAGAGAACTTATATTTTTCTTGCAGGTCTGCTCTCTTGCTATACACTTGTACCGCCTTGAGATAGCCGAATACAACAATATTATAATAATCCTCTATACTGTACCCTTTGCTACTTAGGAAGCTGTATATTAATTTGTGGTTGTCCTCGGCAAACTTGCGCTCATTGTCTGTTAGTCTTGTTAATTCCATTTATCGCACCTCTCTATTCTTCTATGCTGTTCGCACCATCTGCGAATCCGTCCTCATAACCTTTGTTATACATTGGGTTATCAAACTTAGATGATTTACGTTCCATTCTGTACTCGTCTATCTTCTGGATTAAATCTTCGTATACTTGGGCTGTCTCATAATGTCCATCTATTTGTGAATAGGCTATATAAACATTTGATTTTCCTTCTCTTACTTCTAATATAGAAAAATCTCTATATGTCTTTAATTCCTTTACAACCATATTGTTTTCACTCCTTCTGATAATCGGGGAACTTTGATTTGTTCCCCTTATGTAATTGATTAACCGATACACATTAAAATGATGTCTTTGATTTTTGCGATATAACGAGAATACCTCCCATAGCTAATATGTAACATGTTGCTAATTTCTTTACCGCTGTAGCCTTCTATAAGTAACAAAACAATTTTCTTGTACTGCTCTTTTTCAAGTTCATCAATTAAAGCACTTGTATAAAGGCTATCTATTACAATGTCATTGAGTGATATTCTGTCATCCTTCAAAAGATTATAAAAATCGCAGTCATCAGCTTCAGCTTCATTATTATTAATGGCTTCCATTCCTTCTATGCTCCATATACCGCCTTCTGGACATCTTTTATATCTGTTTAAGTCTCTCCAATAGTTGCTCCTTGCATTGTCAAGTGTCCTGAAAAACACCTGCTCAAATTTAAGGCTCTGCAATTTCTCATATCTCAAATACTTCTTAACACTATTGAGATAAGCAATAATCAAGCGGTCATACCATTCCTCTATGTCAAGGTCATGTATTCTCATGTAACGATACATTAAATTATGGTGCGCTTCTGCAAATACTCTCTCCTCTGCGGTTAATGGACTGTCGGATAATGGTCTTTTAATCATAGTAATTACCTCTACTTCTTTGTATTTTATTGATTTGTTGTTATGGCATTTCTTCCGATAGCCTAGTCAGCTTTGATGCTACGGCTAAACCGACTAGGCTTTAAAGCTTCTGCAAGTTTAGAAATTGTATATTGGATATACACAATCGAGATTAAGTCCCTCTTCAAACCAACAGTGATTGTTTATCTCTGGAATATCAACGATAATATGGTCATCGTGTACCTCTGTAACAATACCCTTCTGCATAATTCCATCTATTCTGCACTTGACATTCTGACCGACTTTGAATAAATGTTGTAATTTGCTCATGCTCTTACTCCCTTCTAAAATATGTTGAAAAAATTCCAACTTGGATATATATAACCGCTTGTCATATGGTGCATAATTACATTTATGTAACTAGCAACGAACCACACCATGATAATTATTGATACTGTCAACAGTACATTGTATATAAAATGTTTCATGCTCTATCTGTCCTCCGCTTTGTAGTGGGTGAATTTACGGCTCCACCCTTGCCGTTGTCGGTCACTACTTCACACGTAAAACGTTGTATGTTGTAACTTTCTCGTAGTCTGTCAAGTCTCCTAAGTCTTCCTCAAGTCTTTTCTTATCGAGTGTGGTTCTTGTCTGTGGCTTGTAAGTAACTTTTGCCGTGTCTGTAATTTCAGTGTCAAGGTTGTTTTCTTTCATATAATCTATGATTTCAACCTCAATCGCTTTTACTTCGTCTGCGGTTTCTTGTTGTAGAGCCTTAAGACTCCTTAACTCATTGATTTTGTTCTCAAGTTCTTTCTTTGTCATACACATAAAGCGTACCTCCTTATAAAAAATGCTATTGATTTGTTAAGGTCATTTCCTTGACTTTGTAACTGTATTATACATTGGTACTAATATATTTTCAATTCGCATACTAGCCAAAATTATATTAGTACCAATAGGCATTTTGTATATTAGTGCTAATGCATTTAGCAGCATTATCAGATCTGCACAAAAAACAGTATGCAATATTGGTACTAATGTATATTGCATGTATTGGTACTAATAATATATAATAATAGTTTAAACAAATAAAAACAAATGCACTTTTTTAAAGGAGGTTTCATATGAGTATTAACGTATATGAGTTGGTTACAAATCGAATTATTGAGCAGTTGGAAAATAACATCGTACCGTGGGAGAAGCCGTGGAGTGGCACGATTGACGGAGCATTCAACAGAGTAAGCAAAAAGCCTTATTCAATACTCAATCAAATGCTACTAAAATATGATAATGAGTATGCTAGTTTCAAGCAGTGGAAAGATTTAGGCGGTCATATCCGCAAGGGTGAAAAATCAGAAATAGTTGTATTTTGGAAAATGTACCCAATAAAAGAAAAACAAGATGATGGAACAGAGATTATAAAAACAATACCATTATTAAAATATATAAATGTATTTCACATTTCACAAGTTGACGGAGTAGAGCCACTCAAACAAAAGGTAACACACGACATAGAGCCAATAGATAAAGCAGAAAAGATATTAAATGACTATTGGAACAGAGAAAACATAACAATTGAACATGTTAAAGGTGATAAGGCTTTTTATAGTCCTATGTTTGATAAAATACAGTTACCATTGTTGAACAGTTCAAACAGTCAGAAGAATATTACAGTACAGCTTTTCACGAATCCGTGCATAGCACAATGAAGACAAGCAGATGCAACAGACAAGAGGACAGAAAAGGAAAAGTTGTCTCGTTTGGTTCGGAAGAGTATAGCAAAGAAGAACTTGTCGCAGAGGTTGGAAGTGCTCAACTTATGAACATGGTTGGAATAGAAACAACAAAGAGTTTTAGAAACTCAACGGCATATATACAAAGTTGGCTAAAGGTTCTTAGGAATGACAACAAGTTTATTGTATCGGCAAGCAGTAAAGCAGAAAAAGCAGTAAATTATATCTTAGGTATTCAGTAATAATAAAAGGGTGTAGGTAATAAAGCCTACACCCACACACAAGGGAAGGAAGTACAATATTATGAGTAAATCAATAAAGAACATTGCAACAGCTACAGTTATAGTTATTATGTTAATAGGTGCGTATTATCTTGGAACTACACAAGCAAAGACCGAAACAGTTGAAACTGTCCCACAAGGCTATATATCACTAGATAAGTGCATACCGCTTGATGATGTAGCCTATTATTATATTAATAGTTATGGTTATCCGTGTTTTGAATTAAAGGATACACGCTATCAATTAAATAATAGTTCTAATATGTCATATGATGATATTTTGAATGATTTACCGCTTGATACTGAATATCAAAACGACTGTATAGATATGAAACAAGTAACAGACTTTACAGCAACAGAGAACAGCTTACAATTATATACTGCGGACGGTAACGGCTACTATTGGGAAAAATAACAAGATATTATAAGGCTATGGGTGTAATGCTCATAGCTTTTTTATTATGTGGTGGGGGGTGGGTTTCATTCTGAAAGTGTTTTTTATATTGTAAATCTGTACTATCTGTACTATTCGCATGAACTTTGAAAAATTGTAAAGTAGGGGTACTATAAACTAATTTCTATGTTTTGATTTTCCAGGATCTATATATCTGATTGCTCTATACACCGACTAAAAAATATAACCTCTCCGATATTTTATCAGCTTATCTTCCACTCTACCGGGGGTATGTTTACATTATAAATTTAAGTACTTGGCATATGGATGGGGGG
>ENA-OQJH01000029-OQJH01000029.1-human-gut-metagenome-genome-assembly--contig:-NODE-29-length-67518-cov-7.207134_pt1 | contig 67518 bp, 107 predicted proteins | sample MGYA00242597_ERZ504763 | MGnify/ENA primary metagenome ERZ504763 (study PRJEB26092, sample SAMD00036359) | human gut metagenome | host: Homo sapiens | study: EMG produced TPA metagenomics assembly of... | reverse complement strand
CCGGCCCCGGAGCGGCCCCGCGGTGCAGGTCAAGTTTGCAGATACCGGCAGAACCGTAAAGCGGCTGGCGGTCATCAGCGGCGCGGGCGGAAGCATGTTCGAGGATGCCCTTGCCGTGGGGGCAGACTGCTTGCTGACCGGCGAGGCCAACCACCACGCGGCCATAGATGCCGTGCGTCTGGGGCTGTCGCTGGTGGCGGCGGGGCACTACGCCACCGAGTTCCCGGTGTGTGCCGCCATCGCTGACCGTCTGCGCACTGCGTTCCCGGAGCTGGAGGTGCGGGTGAGCGGAGAGAACAGAGATCCGTTTACTTATATATAATAAGGAATTAAACCTCTCAGTCTCGCTAACGCTCGCCAGCTCCCCTAGTAGGGGAGCCCTTGGCAAAACCGGAGCGTTTTGCGTAAACGAATAAGAGATTCTATCAGAGAAACAGGTGATTATAAGATGGCACTTGATGCCGCGACGCTGGCGCTGACGGCTGGGGAGCTGAAACAGACCCTGACCGATGCGAAGATCGCAAAAATATTTGAACCCACCCGCGACGAGCTGGTGCTGACCCTGCGCACCCGCACCGAGACCTATGCGCTGCTGCTCTCGGCACGCAGTGGCTCGGCCCGGGTCTGCCTGACCGAAGAGAGCTTCGAGAACCCCGAGACACCGCCCTCCTTCTGTATGCTGATGCGCAAGCATCTGACCGGCGGCAAGCTGCTGGATGTGCAGATGGAGCCGGGTGACCGCATCGTGTACTTTACCTTCCAGTGCACCAACGAGATGGGTGACCTGGTGCAGAACATCCTCTGCGCCGAGCTGATGGGCCGCTACTCCAATCTGGTGCTGGTGCAGAATGGCAAGATCATTGATGCCTCAAGCGGGTGGATTTTGAGGACAGCGATGTCCGGCAGCTGCTGCCGGGCCTGCCCTATACCATCCCGCCCAAACCGGCCCGCCCCGACTTTTTGCAGGTGAGCGCCGCATCTATCGTGGCGGCAGCCTGTGAGCGGGACCTGCCTGTGGCCGATGCCCTGAACAAGACCGTGGCCGGTGTCGGCCCGGTGGTCTGCCGGGAAGCCGCCTGGCGCGCCTTCGACGGGGAACACCTGCTGGCCAACGAGCTGGACGATGCGCAGAAGCGGAAGCTGATGGCCGCCATCGACGAGCTGAAGGAGCTCCACCACAACGGCGGCTGTCCCTGCAGCGTGACTGCCCCGGACGGCAAGCCGGTGGAGTTCACCTTCTTCCGGCCCATGCAGTACGGCGATACCTATATTATAAAAGAGTGGCCGTCCTTCAACGCCCTGCTCGAGGCTACTATGCCGAGAAGGACCGCGCCGAGCGCCTGCGCACCAAGAGCAAGGAGCTGCACAAGGCCGTGCACAACATGTACGAGCGTGCGGTCCGCAAGCAGGCCGCCCGGCAGGAGGAGCTGGCCGCCAGCGGCAAGAGCGAGAAGCTGCGGCTCTACGGGGAGCTGCTCTCGGCCAACCTCTATTTGGCCCAGAAGGGAATGAAGAGCATCACCGTGCCCAACTGGTACGATGAGGCAGGGAAGTGACCATCCCGCTGGACCTGCGGTTCAGCCCCAGCCAGAACGCCCAGAACTTCTTCAAGAACTACAAGAAGAAACAGACCGCCGCCCGGATGCTGGTAGACCTGCTGGCAGAAGGCGAAAAGGAAATCGCTTATCTGGAAACGGTGCTCTACGAGGTGGAGACCGCCGCCGGTGAGGCGGCACTGAACGAGATCCGGGCAGAGCTCAAGAGTCAGGGCTACCTGAAATACTACAAGCAGCGCGACAAGCGCCAGAAGCCTGCCGACTTCCTGCGCTTTACCTCCAGCGACGGCTTTGAAATTCTTGTGGGCCGCAACAACGCCCAGAACGACAAGCTGACCCTCCATACTGCCCGGGGCAAGGACCTCTGGTTCCACGTCCAGAAGGCTCCCGGCAGCCATGTGGTCGTGATGAGCCGGGGGGAGGATATCCCGGACACTACCCGGCAGGAGGCCGCCGAGCTGGCCGTGATCTATTCCAGCGCCTACAAGGCCGGGACCGGTGCCAAGGTGGCCGTGGACACCACCGAGGTGAAGAATATCTGGAAGGCCAACGGCGCAAAGCCCGGCATGGTTCTGTATGAGGTGTACACCACCGTCTACATCACGCCCCGGGATGGGCTGGAAGAACAGCTGAAACAGAAAAAGTAAAGAATGACCCTCTCCGTCAAAGCCTGCGGGCCCTGACGGAGAGGGTCTTTTTGTATAAAGCGCCCCATTCCGGTGCATCCTGAAAGGCGGGGGAGTTTTCCACGCAAAAACGTGGAACGCAGTATGCAAAATGCACAAAAAATGTGCCAAAAGACCGTGCGGAGAAAATAAAAAAGAAAAATACGATTTTTTTGAAAAAACACTTGCCAAATGCACGCAGATGTGATAAAATATCTCTTGGCTGCAAAAGGCTTGTGCGATACAAGTCGTGCAGGCCAGCGATATGCGTAGATGCGGGAGGTTGTCATCCGGCAATAGTCGTGATGGGTTATTTCCGCGGAGTATGTCCGATCTTAGAACCGGGCGAAAAAATTACTGACAGCGATGGAATACGTTCCCTCGGCGGGGCAACCTGCGAAACGGGCGGAACCAATGTTCGGATTTGATTTGCTAATATATCTCCGGGAGAACTGCCAGGCGGTTCACCGGTTTTTCTAGTGCCAAATCGAGGAACACCCGGAACTGTGTAGAGCAATTTATCGGCTCGCCTAGGGCAAAATCAATTTTTTCAGGAGGCGTAAGCAATGGCAGTCAAAGAGAAAATCAGAATCCGTCTGCAGAGCTATGATGCTCAGCTGATCGATGCCGCAGCAGAGAAGATCGTGGAGACCGCAAAGCACACTGGTGCCCGCGTGTCCGGCCCCATCCCCCTGCCCACCGATCGTGAGATCGTTACCGTTCTGCGCGCTACCCACAAGTACAAGGATAGCCGCGAGCAGTTCGAGAGCCGCACTCATAAGCGTCTGATCGACATTCTGAAGCCGTCCAACAAGACGGTCGAGGCTCTGATGAGCCTCCAGCTCCCCGCTGGCGTGGACATCGAGATCAAGCTGTAACAGCTGATCCAAGCGATGCTCCTCGTTTCCCGAGGGGTCATGTTGGCGGTGACGTGCGCCGCCAACCAATAACCTTTACAGGAGGAAAAGAAAATGGTTAAAGGCATTATCGGCAAGAAAGTCGGTATGACCCAGCTGTTCGATGAGAACGGCAAGGTTATTCCCGTAACTGTCATCGAGGCTGGTCCCTGCACCGTGGTGCAGAAGAAGACCGTCGAGAGCGATGGTTACCAGGCTGTCCAGCTGGGCTTCGGCGAGGTTTCCGCCAAGAAGGTCAACAAGGCAGCTGCAGGTCACTTCAAGAAGGCAAACGTTGCCCCCAAGAAGACCCTGCGCGAGTTCCGTCTGGAAGATGTTTCCGCAATGAACGTTGGCGACGTGCTGAAGGCTGATGTCTTCGCAGCAGGCGACAAGGTTGACGTTGCAGGCGTTTCCAAGGGCAAGGCTACCAGGGCGTTATCAAGCGCTTTGGCCAGCACCGTCTGCGTGAGAGCCACGGCACCGGCCCTGTTGCTCGTCATGCAGGTTCTATGGGCGCTATTTCCAACCCCTCTCGTGTGTTCCCCGGCAAGCGCCTGCCCGGTCACATGGGCTTTGTGCGGGTCACCGTGCAGAACCTGACCGTTGTCAAGGTTGACACCGAGAACAATCTGATCGCTGTCAAGGGTGCGGTTCCCGGCTCCAAGCACCATCGTCACTCTGGCCAACAGCGTGAAGGCGTAAGGAGGAAAGCTACAATGGCAAAGTTTAATGTAGTCGATATGAACGGTCAGCACGTTAGCGAGATCGAGCTTTCCGACGCCGTGTTCGGTATCACCCCGAACGAGAAGGCTGTCCACATTGCTGTGGTGAACTTCCTGGCCAACCAGCGTCAGGCACCCAGAACACCAAGATCCGCATGGAAGTTTCCGGCGGCGGCAAGAAGCCTGGCGTCAGAAGGGCACCGGCCACGCTCGTCAGGGCTCCATCCGTGCTCCCCAGTGGACTCACGGCGGCGTTGCTCTGGGCCCCAAGCCCCGCAGCTACAACTACCACATCAACAACAAGGTCAAGCGCCTGGCTCTGCTGAGCGTTCTGTCTGACAAGGCTGCCAATGGCAACATGGTCGTTGTTGATAAGTTCACCTGCGACGAGTACAAGACCAAGGCTGTGGTTGCAATGCTGAACGCTGTTGGCGCTGGCAAGAAGAACCTGCTGGTCAACGAGACCGTCGATGCAAAGTTCGTCAAGAGCGCTGGCAACATTGCCGGTGTCAAGACCACCTTTGCAGGCAGCGTGAACACCTACGATGTGCTGAACGCCGACAAGCTGATCATCAGCGTCGACGCAGCGAAGAAGCTCGAGGAGGTGCTTGGCTAATGAAAACCGCACATGATATCATCCTGAAGCCGGTCATTACCGAGAACTCCATGGCTGGCATCGCTGATAAGAAGTACACCTTCAAGGTTGCTACTGATGCCACCAAGGTCGAGATCGCTCAGGCTGTCGAGACCCTGTTCCCCGGCGCTAAGGTCGCTAAGGTCAACACCATTTCTGTGCGTGGCCGCTTCCGCCGCCAGGGCATGCATGCTGGTTACACTGCCGCTTCCAAGAAGGCAATCGTGACCCTGACCAAGGACTCCAAGGAAATCGAGTTCTTCAACAGCATGGTCTAAACCGAACCCGCCGAGGGTTCCTCTATGGGGATATGACCCCGATAATAATTCATAAGATAAACAAAGGAGAATAGCACAATGGCTATCAAGAAGTATGGCCCCACTACTCCGGGCCGCCGCGGCATGACCGTCACGGATTACAGCGTCCTGAGCAAGGTCGCTCCCGAGCGCAGCCTGCTGGAGCCCATGAAGAAGCACAGCGGCCGCAACAACACCGGTCGTATCACCGTCCGCCACCAGGGCGGCGGCAACCGCACCAAGTATCGTGTCATCGACTTCAAGCGTCAGAAGACCGATATCCCCGCTACCGTCAAGACTCTCGAGTATGATCCGAACCGCAGCGCATTCATCGCTCTGGTCGAGTACACCGATGGCGTTAAGAGCTACATCATTGCTCCCGATGGCCTGAAGGTGGGCGATGTGGTCATCAGCAGCAAGTCTGCCGACATCAAGCCCGGCAACTGCCTGCCCTTCGAGAACATCCCCGTTGGTACCATCATCCACAACATCGAGCTGTATCCCGGCCGCGGCGCTCAGCTGGTTCGTTCCGCTGGCAACATGGCTCAGCTGATGGCTAAGGAGAATGGCTACGCTCTGGTTCGTCTGCCCTCCGGTGAGATGCGCAACGTGCCCGTGAACTGCACCGCAGTTGTGGGCCAGGTTTCCAACATCGACCATGAGAACGTCAACCTGGGCAAGGCCGGCCGTAAGCGCCACATGGGCGTTCGTCCCGGCAGCGTGGTACCGTTATGAACCCCTGCGACCACCCCCACGGCGGTGGCGAGGGCCGCGCACCTGTTGGTCACTCCGGTCCTATGACTCCCTGGGGCAAGCCCGCTCTGGGTCTCAAGACTCGCAAGCATCATAAGCGCTCCGATAAGCTCATCGTGAAGCGTGCAGGTAAGTAAGAGAGGAGTTTAAGACAATGGGTAGAAGCATTAAAAAAGGACCTTTCGTCCAGGCTGCTCTTCTGAAGCACGTTGAAGCAATGAACGCTTCCGGCAAGAAGCAGGTCATCAAGACCTGGAGCCGCGCCTCCACGATCTTCCCCGAATTCGTTGGTCACACCTTTGCCGTTCACGACGGCCGCAAGCATGTGCCTGTGTATGTGACTGAGGACATGGTTGGCCACAAGCTGGGTGAGTTCGTTCCCACCCGTACCTTCAAGGGCCACACCGGTAATTCTAAATAATAGAGGGAGGAACACAACATGGAAGCTCGGGCAATTCTTCGTTATGCCCGCATTAGTCCCCGTAAGGTGTCTATCGTTATGGACCTGATCCGTAACAAGCCCCTGGACGAAGCGCTGGCAATCCTGCAGTACACCCCGAAGGCCGCTTGTGAGCCCCTTCTGAAGCTGGTGAAGTCTGCAGCCGCTAATGCGGAAAACAACTTCAATATGGACAAGAACAATCTGTACGTTGCTGAGTGCTACGTGTGCCCCGGCCCCACGCTGAAGCGCATGATGCCTCGTGCACAGGGCCGCGGCTACCGCATCCTGAAGCGCACCAGCCACATGACCGTTGTTCTGAAAGAGAAAGAGTAAGGAGGGAAAACAATGGGCCAGAAAGTAAATCCGCACGGCATTCGTGTCGGCGTTATTAAAGACTGGGACAGCCGCTGGTTTGCCTCCAAGAAGGATTTCAGCGATAACCTCGTCGAGGATCACAAGATCCGCACTGAGCTGAAGGCTCAGCTGAAGGACGCTGGTGTCCCCAAGATCGAGATCGAGCGTACTGTGGATCCTTCCACTTCCGCTCCTCGTGTGACTGTTAACATCTACTGCGCTAAGCCGGGCATGGTCATCGGCAAGGGCGGTGAGGAGCGCGTTGCTCTGCAGAACAAGCTGACCAAGGAGTATGGCAAGACTGTGATCGTCAATGTCATCGAGGTCAAGAGCGCTTCCACCAACGCACAGCTGGTTGCTGAGGACATCGCTCGTCAGCTGGAGAACCGTGTGACCTTCCGCCGTGCTATGAAGCAGTGCATGCGCAATGCTATGAGCCCCCGCGATCGTTCCACTGTTCCCGCTAAGCATCAAGGCTATGTGCTCCGGCCGTCTGGGCGGCGCTGATATCGCTCGTACTGAGAGCTATCACGAGGGCACCATCCCCCTGCAGACCCTGCGTGCCGACATCGACTACGGCTTTGCTGAGGCTGCTACCACCTACGGCCGCATCGGCGTTAAGGTGTGGGTCTACAAGGGCGAGGTCCTGAAGAGCGCTAAGACCGCTCAGAAGAAGGAAGGAGGCAACAAGTAATGTTACTGCCTAAGCGTGTTAAGTACCGCCGCGTTCAGCGCGGCCGCATGACCGGCAAGGCTACCCGCGGCAACGTGGTGTGCCAGGGCCAGTACGGCCTTGTTGCTCTGGAGCCGGCATGGATCTCTTCCACCCAGATCGAGGCTGCTCGTGTTGCCATGACTCGTTACATCAAGCGTGGCGGCAAGGTGTGGATCAAGATCTTCCCCGATAAGCCCGTTACTGAGAAGCCCGCTGAGACCCGCATGGGTTCCGGTAAAGGCTCTCCCGAGTACTGGGTCGCTGTCGTTAAGCCCGGCCGCGTTCTGTTCGAGCTGGCAGATGTCGATGAGGCAACTGCCCGCGAGGCTCTGCGCCTGGCTATGCACAAGCTGCCCATCAAGTGCAAATTTGCAGTCCGTGAGGATCCGTGAAGGAGGATGGCACCAATGAAGGCTAATGAACTCCGCGAAATGCAGACCGCAGAGCTGACCAGCAAGCTGGTCGACCTGAAGGCTGAGCTGTTTAACCTGCGCTTCCAGCATGCCATCAACCAGCTGGAGAACCCCGGCCGCATCGACGCAGTAAGAAGGACATCGCCCGCGTGATGACCGTTCTGGCTGAGAAGCAGTAAGGAGGTTAAACGATGGAAGAACGTAATCTGAGAAGACCCGCGTCGGCGTTGTCGTGTCCGACAAGATGGATAAGACCATCGTGGTTGCCGTTAAGGATAGCGTGCAGCACCCCCTGTACAAGAAGATCCTGAAGCGTACCGTGAAGTTCAAGGCTCGTGACGAGCAGAACGAGTGCGGTATCGGTGACCGTGTTGAGATCATGGAGTGCCGCCCCCTGAGCAAGGATGTGCGCTGGCGCCTGGTCCGTATCGTTGAGAAGGCAAAGTAATCTTTGCCCGCTGCTTTGAACAGTTTGAAAGGAGATATCTGAAATGGTTCAGATGCAAACTTATCTCAAAGTTGCCGACAACACCGGTGCCAAGGAGCTGATGTGCTTCCGTGTGCTGGGCGGCACCCGCAAGAGATACGCAAACATTGGTGACGTCGTGGTCTGCTCTGTCAAGAAGGCAGCCCCCGGCGGCTCCGTTAAGAAGGGCGACGTCGTCAAGGCTGTCATCGTGCGCAGCAAGCATGGCGTGCGCCGCGACGACGGTTCCTACATCCGTTTTGATGAGAACGCCGCCGTTATCGTTATGGCCGACAAGAACCCCAAGGTACCCGTATCTTTGGACCTGTTGCTCGCGAGCTGCGTGATGCCGGCTACACCAAGATCCTGAGCCTGGCTCCGGAATCGCTGTAAGGAGGTTTTAAAAATGAATAATCTTCATGTTAAAACGGCGACAACGTTATGATCATCAGCGGCAAGGACAAGGGCCACACTGGTAAGGTCCTGCAGGTCAGCCCCTCTGAGAACAAGGTCATCGTTGAGGGCCAGAACATGGTTACCAAGCACGTCAAGCCTCGTCGTCAGGGCGAGCAGGGCGGCATCGTGAAGGCTGAGGGTGCTATGTACGCATCCAAGGTCATGCCCATCTGCCCCAAGTGCGGCAAGGCTGTGCGCGTGGGCCACGTCGAGAAGGACGGTAAGATGGTCCGCGTCTGCAAGAAGTGCGGCGCTGAGCTGTAAGGAAAGGAGTAAGGAACAATGGCTCGTTTGAAAGAACAGTATGTCAATGAAATTGCTCCTGCTCTGAACTCTAAGTTCGGTTACAAGAGCGTTATGCAGATCCCCAAGCTGGACAAGGTCGTCATCAACGTTGCCTGCGGCGAAGCCAAGGACAACGAGAAGATCCTGGAAGCTGTTATGAAGGATCTGGCCAGATCACTGGCCAGAAGGCAGTCGTCTGCCGTGCCAAGAAGAGCGTTGCTAACTTCAAGCTGCGCCAGGGCACTCCCATCGGCTGCAAGGTCACCCTGCGTGGTGAGCGTATGTACGAGTTTGTCGATCGTTTCTTCAACGTCGCTCTGCCCCGTGTCCGCGACTTCCGCGGCATCAACGGCAACGGCTTTGACGGCCGCGGCAACTTTGCATGCGGCATCAAGGAGCAGATCATCTTCCCCGAGATCGACTTTGATAAGGTCGATGCAGTCCGCGGCATGGATGTCTGCTTTGTTACCACCGCTAAGACCGACGAAGAGGGCAAGGAGCTGCTGAAGGCTCTGGCGCTCCGTTCGCTACCGAGAATAACTAAGGAGGAGATTGATACAATGGCTAAACTGTCTATGAAGCTGAAGCAGTCTCGTCCTGCTAAGTTCTCTACCCGTGCATACACCCGCTGCCGCATCTGCGGCCGCCCCCACTCCGTGCTGCGCAAGTACGGCGTGTGCCGTGTGTGCTTCCGTGAGCTGGCCTACAAGGGCGAGATCCCGGGCGTGAAGAAGGCTTCCTGGTAATTTACCAGAGGGCTGGATAGAATGTCGGATATCCGCCCCGGGGCAAGCATGTTTCGGGGCGGTATCATTATAAAACAAATGAGAGCTAATCTAAGGAGGTTAGTGGCACATGCAGATTACTGATCCTATCGCGGACCTGCTGACTCGCATCCGCAACGCTAGCACTGCCAAACACCCTTCTGTGGAGATCCCCGCTTCCAACATGAAGAAGGCTATCTGCCAGATTCTGGTTGACGAGGCTACATCAAGGGCATGCAGGTGAAGAACGACACCGTTCAGGGCACCATCGTTGTCACCCTGAAGTACCAGGCTAACGGCGAGCCCGTTATCGCTGGCCTGCGCCGCGTGTCCAAGCCCGGCCTGCGCATCTACACCAACTGCGAGGATATGCCGAAGGTCATGAAGGGCCTGGGCACCGCAATCATTTCCACCTCTAAGGGCATCATGACCGATAAGGCTGCTCGTGCTGCGCACGTTGGCGGCGAGGTCCTGGCCTTTGTGTGGTAAGAAAGGGGTAAAAGACAATGTCGAGAATTGGAAGAAAACCCATCGTCATTCCTGCCGGCGTCACTGTTACTGTTGATGAAGCAGCACACACCGTCGCTGTCAAGGGCCCCAAGGGCAGCCTGAATTCCAACTTCCACCCCCTGATGACCGTTAAGGTCGAGGGCAATGAAGTTCTGGTTACCCGCCCCAATGACGATCCCCAGGCCCGCAGCCTGCACGGCCTGACCCGTACCAACATCGCTAACATGGTCAACGGTGTTGTGAACGGCTACGAGAAGAAGCTGGAGATCGTGGGCGTTGGCCTGCGCTGCCAGAAGCAGGGCTCCAACCTGGTTATGAACCTGGGCTTCTCCCACCAGGTGAATGTCCCCGATACCGAGGACTGCACCATCGTGTGGCAGGACCCCAACCACTTCTCTGTTACCGGTATTGACAAGCAGAAGGTGGGCCAGTACGCCGCCGAGATCCGCGCCAAGAAGCCGCCCGAACCTACAAGGGCAAGGGCATCCGCTATGTGGGCGAGGTTGTCAAGCACAAAGAAGGCAAGGCCGGCAAGGGCAAGAAATAAGGTAAGGAGTGAAAGACAATGGTTAAGCAGATCGACAAGAACGAAGCTCGTCTTCGTCGTCATCGCCGCGTTCGTAACAAGATCAGCGGCACCGCAGCACGTCCCCGTCTGGATGTTTTCCGCTCCGCCAAGCACATTTACGCTCAGATCATCGATGATGAGCAGGGCGTGACCCTGGTGTCTGCATCCACTATGGACAAGGACTTCAATGGTTTCGGCGGCAACGTCGAGGCCGCAGCTGAGATCGGCAAAAAGGTCGCAGCAAAGGCTCTGGAAAAGGGCATCACCGAGGTCGTGTTCGACCGTGGTGGCTACGTTTATCATGGCCGTGTTAAGGCCCTGGCTGATGGCGCCCGTGAGGGCGGCCTGAAGCTGTAATGAGAGGAGGAAACACATTATGGCTATGAGAAACCGTGAAGACGACGGCATGATCACCAAGGTTGTCTCCATCAACCGCGTTTCCAAGACTGTCAAGGGCGGCCGCATCATGAAGTTTGCCGCTCTGGTTGTCGTGGGCGACGGCAAGGGCACCATCGGTTATGGCATCGGCAAGTCTGGCGAAGTGCCTGAGGCAATCCGCAAGGGCGAGGCTGCTGCAAAGAAGAATATGCACAAGGTTGCCCTGAAGGGCACCACCATCCCCCACGAGATCGTCGGCAAGTACGGCGCAGGTGCCGTTCTGCTCAAGCCGGCTGCACCCGGTACCGGCATGATCGCCGGCGGCCCTGTGCGTGCCGTCATTGAGGCTGCTGGCATCAAGGACATCCGTGCGAAGTCTATGCGTTCCAACAACCCCATCAACGTTGTTTCTGCTACCTTCGCAGGTCTGTGCGGCCTGGTCAGCGCGGAGTCCGTCGCTGAGAAGCGCGGCAAGACCGTGAGTGAGATTCTGGGTTAAGGAGGTAACAAACCATGGCAGATAAGATGCTCAAGATCGAGCTGAAGAAGAGCCTGATCGGCCGCGGCGCTAAGCAGATCGCTACCGCTGAGGCCCTGGGCCTGAAGAAGCCGGGCGACGTTACCGTTCAGCCTGACAATGCCGCTACGCAGGGCAAGATCGCAAAGATCGGCTTTATGCTCAGCGTCACCGAAGCCTAATAGCAGGGGGTATACGCATAATGAAACTTCATGAACTGCACGCTATTCCCGGTGCAAACAAGGCTGTGACCCGCAAGGGCCGCGGCATTGGCTCCGGCAATGGCAAGACTGCCGGTTTCGGCAGCAAGGGCCAGAAGGCCCGTTCCGGCGTGAAGCACGCTGGTTTCGAGGGCGGTCAGATGCCTCTGGCACGCCGCCTGCCGAAGGTTGGCTTTAACAACATCTTTGCTACCCAGTACGCCGTTGTTAACGTGGCTGACCTGGAAGCAGCTTTCAACGCTGGCGATGTCGTTGACACCGAGGCTCTGAAGGCAAAGGGTCTGGTCAAGAAGACTCTGGACGGTGTTAAGGTCCTGGGCAACGGCGAGCTGACCAAGGCTCTGACCGTCAAGGCCGCAGCCTATTCCGCTTCTGCCAAAGAGAAAATCGAGAAGGCAGGCGGAAAGGCTGAGGTGATGTAAGGTGTTCCAGACATTCCGTAACGCATGGAAGATTCCCGAGCTTAAAAATCGTCTCCTGTTCACGCTGGCGATCCTCGTGGTGTATCGTCTGGGCAGCGCCATCCCCGTTCCGTTCATCACCGGTTCTGCACTGAACCAGATGTTCTCCAACGGCAATATGCTCTCGTATCTCGATATGATGAGCGGTGGTGCCCTGTCTCGGTGCACACTCTTCGCGTTAGGTGTGACGCCTTATATCAACGCTTCCATCATTGTGCAGCTGCTCACCGTTGCGATCCCCGCCCTGGAAAACATGGCGAAGGAAGCCGACGGCCAGCAGAAGATGCAGCAGATCACCCGGTATGTCGGCGGTGCCATCGCTCTGGTGATGAGCCTCGGTTACTACTTCGTGATCCGCAATATGGGCGCACTGAAGTACACCAGCGGCGCGGCCGGTATCTTTACCGCCGTTGTCATCATTGCCACCTTTACCGCAGGTGCGCAGCTGATCACCTGGTGTGGTGAGCAGATCGACGACAAGGGTATCGGCAACGGTATCTCCCTGTTGATCTTCTCCTCGATCGTTTCCAACTGGTCCGGTGTCTACACCACCGTCACGGGTCTGCTGACCCGCGCCGCTGCAGGCGAGACCCGGTTCTATATCCTGCTGCCCCTGCTGCTGGTTCTGGCACTGGTGGTGATCGTGTTCATCGTTGTTATGACCAACGCTGAGCGCCGCATCACCATCCAGTATGCCAAGCGTGTGGTGGGCCGCAAGCAGATGGGCGGGCAGAACAGCTACCTGCCCCTGAAGCTGAACATGAGCGGCGTGATGCCCATCATCTTCGCTTCCGCGATGGTTCGATCCCCGGCACCATCGGCAGCTTCCTGCAGATCGATCAGGCAGCACATCCGTTCTGGTATGCTTTCTTCCATACCTTCAACTACACGTCGCTGCTCTACATCGTGATCTACCTGCTGCTGATCCTGGCATTCAACTACTTCTATGTGGCCATCCAGTACAACCCCGTTGAGATCGCCAACAATCTGCGCCGCAACAACGGCTCGATCCCCGGCTTCCGTCCCGGCAAGCGACCAGCGATTTCCTGACCCGCACCCTGAATAAGATCACCCTCATGGGTGCCATCTTCCTGGCTGCGGTGGCTGTACTGCCGATCATTCTGGGCAACCTGACCGGTATGAGCATCCAGCTGGGCGGTACCAGCCTGCTGATCGTGGTTGGTGTGGCACTTGATACCACCCGCAGCCTCGACAGCTTTATGACGATGCGCAACCACAAGGGGTTCCTTGGTTGATCTAAAACAAAAGCACTGATGTGAGAAAGCACTGGAAAGGGGAGCATGCTCGTACTTTTCAGTGCTTTTTTGCTTTGAAGGGGCGTTAGTTCCTTCAAACATCAAATAAGAGGCTCCTTTGATAGAGGAAAGGAAGAATACCTATGAATCTGATTCTGTTAGGCGCACCCGGCGCGGGCAAAGGCACCCAGGCCGAGATCATCTGCGCAAAGCTGAACATCCCCTCCATCAGCACCGGCAACATCCTGCGCGCTGCTGTCAAGGAAGGCACCGAGATGGGCCTGAAGGCAAAGAGCTTCATGGACGCTGGCGCTCTGGTGCCCGATGAGGTCATCATCGGCATCCTGAAGGAACGTCTGGCACAGGACGACTGCGCCAACGGTTTCATCCTGGACGGCGTGCCCCGCACCATCGCTCAGGCCGAGGCCATCGAGACCATGGGCATCCGCATCGACAAGGTGCTGGAGCTGTCTGTGGCGGACGATGTCATCGTGGAGCGGATGAGCGGCCGCCGCGTCTGCGAGAAGTGCGGCGCGAGCTACCACATCATCAACAAGAAGAGCAAGGTCGAGGGTGTGTGCGACCTGTGCGGCGGCAAGACCGTCATCCGCAAGGATGACCAGCCCGCTACCGTTCTGGATCGCCTGAAGGCTTACCACGAGCAGACCGAGCCGCTGGTGGCGTTCTACCGTGAGCGCGGCAAACTGGCCGTGATCCCCTTCTGCCCCTCCATCGAGGAGACGACCGCTGAAGTGATGAAGGCACTGGAGGCATAATCGTGATCCAAATCAAGAATGCGAAAGAACTGGACGGAATGCGCAGGGCCAATGCCCTGAGCGCAGCTGCCCTGAAGTACGGCGCAGCACATTGAGGCTGGCATGACCACCTGGGAACTGGATAAGCTGATCTACGATTTCATCGTAAAGCACGGCGGTACCCCCAACTTCAAGGGACTGTACGGTTTCCCGGGAACGGCCTGCATCAGCCTGAATGATACCATCATCCATGGCATCCCGTCGCATGATATCGTCATCCGCCCGGGCGACATCGTCAGCATCGACACCGGTGCAAAGGTCGATGGCTTCAACGGCGACAACGCCTGCACCTATGCGGTGGGCAAGATCGACCTGGAAGCACAGCGTCTGCTGGATGTGACCAAGGCAGCCCTCTACAAGGGCATCGAGCAGGCCAAGGCCGGCAACCGCATCGGTGATATCGGCTATGCGGTGCAGAGCTACTGTGAGGACGCAGGTTTCTCCGTGGTCCGGGAGTTCGTTGGCCACGGCACCGGCCGTGAACTGCACGAGGACCCCGAGGTGCCCAACTACGGCCATCAGGCCGCGGCCCCCGCCTTGTGCCCGGTATGACCATTGCCATTGAGCCTATGATCTGCCAGTACGACTGTAAGATCACCCAGGCCAAGGACGGCTGGACGGTCAAGACCAAGGACGGCGGTCTGGCAGCGCACTTCGAGCACTCGAACGCGATCCTGAAGGATCACACCGAGATCATGACCCGCTTCTGGGATGATCCCGATTTTGATCCCGAGACCTTCTGCCTGAAGTAAGCAAACCGGTACAGCATCCCCCAAGGCCTCCCGGAAACGGGAGGTCTTTTTGTATCCGGAGCAGGGCCTTTGTGCAATTCTGACAAGTTTTGGTGAAAAATTTTCATCTTCCCGGTGGAGAAGCGCAAAACCGGGGCGGGGAAACGGCCGGTTTGAAAATGCGAGAATTTTTTATCGGAAATACGGAAAAAACACTTGCAAATCCATTACAAAAGGTGTATAATTTATAAATGGCCGTGACAGCCAGATGCTTTCTCGGTGGACAGGGATTTTCTGCCCACTTTGCGGATTTTGTGCCGCAGGAGAAGAAGTATGTGGCGGTTATCGCCGCCTGTCCGTCAATTCATGGCAAACTGAGCAGATCCAATGAGGAGGCAAATAGCTTGTCTAAAGAAGACGTTATCGAGATCGAAGGCATCGTGCGTGAAGCCATGCCCAACGCCATCTTTAAGGTGGAAATGTTGAGCGAGGATAAGAACACCGGGAAGCTCACTCCCAGCGGGCACATCCTCTTAGCGCACATCTCCGGCAAGCTGCGGACCAATTTCATCCGTATCCTGCCCGGGGACAAGGTTACCGTAGAAATGTCGCCCTATGACTTGTCAAAGGGCCGCATCACCTGGCGCTCCAAATAAGTGCCAGGGCATCAATCAAAAGGAGGTTCAACATCATGAAGGTCAAGCCTTCCGTGAAACCCATCTGCGAAAAGTGCAAGGTCATCCGCCGCAAAGGCCGCGTGATGGTCATCTGCCAGAACCCCAAGCATAAGCAGCGCCAGGCTAATTCGGGCGCCTGGGGGTCAAGTGCGTAGAGTCCCGGCGCAGACCCCGACACTGACATGGGATGATTTTGGAGGATACTACTATGGCACGTATTGCCGGCGTTGACCTGCCCCGCGAGAAGCGCGTTCAGGTGGGTCTCACCTACGTTTACGGTATCGGTCAGACCACTGCTAACAAGATCCTGGAAGCAACTGGCATCAACCCCGATACCCGCGTCAAGGACCTGACTCTGGAAGAAGAGGCTAAGATCCGTGACTACATCGATCAGGCTAACATCATCGTTGAGGGCGACCTGCGCCGCAACGTTGCTCTGGACATCAAGCGCCTGGTTGAGATCCAGTCCTTCCGTGGCACCCGCCATCGCAAGAATCTGCCCTGCCGCGGCCAGCGCACCAAGACCAATGCACGTACCTGCAAGGGTCCCAAGCGCACTGTCGCTAACAAGAAGAAGTAAGGAGGATTTGAGAAATGGCAAGTGCAAATAACGCCAAGAAGGGCGCAAATGTCCGCATGAAGCGGAAAGAGCGCAAGAACATTGCTGCTGGTCAGGCTCATATCCAGTCTACCTTCAACAATACTGTCGTTACCATCACCGACCTGCAGGGTAATGCAGTGTCCTGGTGCTCCTCTGGCTCCCTGAACTTCCGTGGCAGCCGTAAGAGCACCCCGTTCGCAGCCCAGTCTGCTGCCGAGACCGCAGCCAAGGTTGCAATCGAGCATGGCATGAAGACTGTTGAAGTCTACGTCAAGGCCCCGGCGCTGGCCGTGAGTCCGCTATCCGTGCGCTGCAGGCTACCGGCCTGGAAGTCACCCTGATCAAGGACGTGACTCCCATCCCCCACAACGGCTGCGTCCCCCGAAGCGCCGTCGTGTCTGATCGAAGGAGGAAATTGAATTATGGCAAAGAATACGCAGCCTATCGCAAAGCGTTGCAAGGCCCTGGGCATTTCTCCTGCGGTCATGGGCTATGCAAAGAAGAATACCACCCGCAACTCCAACGGCAATGTCCGCAAGAAGCAGTCTGAGTACGCATCTCAGCTGAAGGAGAAGCAGAAGGTCAAGTTTATCTACGGCGTTCTGGAGAAGCAGTTCCACAATGCTTACCTGCGTGCTGAGGCTCGCCCCGGCAAGACCGGTGAGAACCTGCTCCAGATCATGGAGTGCCGTCTGGACAACGTCGTGTTCCGCCTGGGCTTTGCTCAGACCCGCCGCGACGCTCGTCAGCTGGTGAGCCACGCTCACTTCACCGTCAATGGCAAGAAGGTCAACATTCCTTCCTACCAGGTCAAGGCCGGTGACGTGATCGAGGTCCGTGAGTCCAGCCGCTCTTCTGCTAAGTTCGCAAAGCTCGTTGGCCCCGAGGCTCCCGTTGTGCTCTGCTTCCTGGCTGAACCGTGAGGCCGGCACCCTGAAGGGTGTTGTGACCAAGCTCCCCGAGCGCAGCGACATCGACTACGAAGTTGCAGAGCACCTCATCGTCGAGCTGTACTCCAAGTAATCCATTAAGAAGGGGAGGCCTTCCTTCTGGATGGCGACCTTTCGCATTCTTTTTAAAAGAATTTAATAATGGGCCGATGGCAACATCGGTTTGACAAGGAGGGCATAGATATGATGGAGATTGAACGTCCCAAAATCGAAACGGCAAGCCTGTCCCCGGACGGCCGCTACGGCAGATTCGTGGCGGAGCCTCTGGAGCGTGGCTTTGGCATCACACTGGGCAACAGCCTGCGTCGTGTGCTTCTTTCCTCTCTGCCCGGTGTCGCCGTGACCAGCGTCAAGATCGACGGCGTGGTTCACGAGTTCTCCACCATTGAGGGCGTCAAGGAAGACGTTACCGAAATTGTCCTGAACCTGAAGGGTATTGCTGCAAAGCTGTACACCGACGGGCCGAAGACAGTGCGTGTTGAGGCAGTCGGCCCTTGTGAGGTTACTGCGGACAACATCAAGCAGGGCGACGATATTGAGATCCTGAACCCTGAATGGCACATTGCAACCCTGGGCGAGGGCGGCAAGCTCGTCATGGAGCTCACCTTCGATAAGGCCGCGGTTATGTGCCTGCAGAGCGCAACAAGCAGGCCATCGTCGAGAAGAACGATATCAACACTCTTCCCGTCGATAGCATTTACACCCCCGTGCTCAAGGTGAATTATAACGTTGAGAGCACCCGCGTTGGACAGGCCATCGATTACGACAAGCTGACCATCGAGGTTTGGACGGATGGCACGATCAATGCACAGGAAGCCGTTTCTCTGGCTGCCCGTGTGCTGACCGAGCACCTGAACCTCTTCGTCAACCTGTCCGATGAGGCTGCCGGTACGGAGATCATGGTGGAGAAGACCAACGACGATAAGGAAAAGGCTCTGGAGATGACCATCGAAGAGCTGGATCTGAGCGTCCGTTCCTTCAACTGCCTGAAGCGCGCCGGTATCAACACGGTGGAGGATCTGGTCAGCAAGAGCGAGGACGAGATGATGAAAGTCCGTAACCTCGGCCGCAAGAGCCTGGAAGAAGTCATGGCAAAGCTGGACTCCCTGGGCTTTAAGCTGAACACAGACGATGAGTAACTAAAATAATAAGGAGTGAAACGGGATGCCCGGTACCAGAAAGCTCGGTAGAACCAGCGACAGCCGCAACGCTATGATGCGCGCTATGGTCACCTACCTGTTAGAGAATGGCAAGATTGAGACCACTGTCACTCGCGCTAAGGACGTTCGTTCCATGGCCGAGAAGATGATCACCCTGGGTAAGGCCAGCGACCTGCACACCAAGCGTCAGGTCTACGCCTACATCACCAAGGAAGATGTTGCAAAGAAGCTGTTTGATGAGATCAGCCCAAGTACGCTGACCGCAACGGCGGCTACACCCGCATCATCAAGATCGGCGCTCGCCGCGGCGACGCTGCTGAGATGGCAGTTCTGGAGCTCGTCTGATCGACTCTGACTGTTCAAACAGTGTAACAAAGGCTCTTTCCCTTCGGGGAAAGGGCCTTTTTGCATCGTGTGGGCCGGGCAGCGGGGTGTTCCCAAAGCAAGTGTCCGCTGGGGTGGGACCTGCTGCCGCAGGCAGTAGAGCGGGCGATGGAATGGCCCGTTTCACTTGCGTGGGAATGCCGCGCTGCCCGGTTGGGCGTTAGCAGCTGGGGCTTGTGATGGCGGGGCAAGAATGCTATAATTATACTGTATTTCTGCACGACTTTGCGAATTTTCCACAGAAGGGAGGGACGGCGGTTGAAAAGACGACGGTTTCTGGTGCTGAGTGCAGGCTGCATGATGGGCCTGCTCTCGGCGTGCGGCCTTCCGATGTCGGAAATGTGCAGGTGGAGGAGCTGCTGCGTGCCCCGCGCCTTCCGGGCGACTACGGTGCACTGCAAAATGCCCTGAACGAATGGCTGGGGGAGAGCGCCCAGCTGAAATACCCGATGCAGGGAGAGCTGCTCTCGCCGTTCCTTTTGCAGGATCTGGATGGTGACGGCCAGCAGGATGCCGCTGTTCTCTACACCACGGCCCAGAGCTCCAACGTCTGCATTGCATTTTTGCAGAAGGATGCCGCAGGCGTGTGGCAGGTCCGCCAGAGCATCGAGGGTCTGGCGGATACAGTGGACAATGTCCGGCTGGCACAGCTGCAGGATGGTGCCGCCACCCAGCTGGTGGTGGGGTACCTCGCCGCGCAGGGTGACAGCTATCTGGCGGTGTACTCCTACGAGAACGGCACGGTCAATGCCATTCTGGAACAGTCCTATGAGCAGTATCTGGTGGAGGATATCACCGGCGGCGGCAACGAGGATCTGATCCTGATGTCCACGCTGGAGGACGGCGGGGTGCAGATCGAGCTGCTGACCGTTGACCGGGACGGGATGTTCCAGCAGGTGGCTGTCATGGGCCTTTCGGCAGATAAGTTCTCGGGCTGCGCCGCTGTGGCGGCGGGCCTGGGAGCGGACGGCAAGCGCTATCTGGTGCTGGACGGCTGGACCGGCCTTTCGGGCAACAATCTGGCCACGGTGCTGCTCTACTTCGATGAGGAAAGCCAGCAGATGCTGCCCGCTGAGCAGATTAGCACCAGTGAGCTGTACAATGCGTCCCTGCGCAATGTCTCCACGCTGGTCAGCCGGGATCTGGACGGCGACGGCATCGTGGAGATCCCCACCCAGCCTGACGAAGCGGGCCTGCTGAACCTGAGCCAGAGCCGACGAATGGATTTCATCGTCTGGATGGACTACACCAGCCCGGAGCCGGAAAAGAGCTTCGGCCTGTTGGACGAGGAGAGCAGCTGCTACATTGAGCTGCCCGCCGAGTGGGAGGCAACCTGATGCTCACCGACAGCGCTGAGGGAGAGGAAGCTGTGGAGCTGCGCACCGTGGACGAGGGAAAACTGGTGCTGACCATGCGCCTGGTCCCTTCCAGCGAGAGCGCGGCGGGCTGGACCCGCCTGGGGCGTGGTGGCATCCCGCCAGATGCAGGCCAAGTTCGGGCCGGACGTGGTGCTGAAGGATCAGAGCTATCGGCTGTCCCGGTCGTTGTACCGGTTGAATTGATGATACCGCTCAGTTTTGCAGAAGTTTACCGGATGCAGGCTGGGTGTTCTGAGGTGAAATGCTTCTCCGTGTGCTCTTGGGCAGAGGGAGAAAGCAGAAAAATATGGAGGTCTTAGATGGTCAAGGTACTTGTGGTAGAGGATGAAGCCAGCATCCGCGAGATGATCGCGCTGAACCTGCGGCTGGCGGGGATGGAGGCGGTGGAGGCCGACAGCGCCGAAGCCGCCCTGCCTCTGCTGGAGCAGAAGCCGGCTGTGATGCTGCCATTCTGGATGTGATGCTGCCCGGCATGAATGGGTTCTCGCTCTGCGAGACCATCCGCCGCACCGACCAGAAGATCGGCATCATCATCCTGAGTGCCAAGGGGCAGGAGCAGGACAAGATCCGCGGCCTGTCCATCGGCGCGGATGACTATATGACCAAGCCCTTCAGCGTCAGTGAGCTGCTGGCCCGTGTGGAGGCACTCTGCCGCCGGGTGGGCCGCTCGGGCAGCGGCTCCGCTGCAGACGAAAATGCCCCCACCACGCTGGTCAGCGGGGAATTTGTGCTGGATGAGAACCGCCGTGTTCTCCTCAAGGCCGGGCGGCAGATCGAGCTGACCCAGGTGGAGTTCCAGATCATGGAGCTGTTCTTCCACAACCCCGGCATCGCGCTGGTGCGGGAAAAGATCCTGAAGGGCGTGTGGGGCGAGAACTACTTCGGCGATGTGAAGATCGTGGATGTGAACATCCGCCGTCTGCGGATGAAGGTAGAGGATGAGCCAGCCACCCCACCCACATTATGACAGTGTGGGGCTACGGCTACCGGTGGGAGGAGTAAAGAAAAACCTCTCAGTTGCGCTGTGCTCGACGCTCTCCCAATAGGAGAGCCAGGATTACTGACAGAAAGGAGGAAAAGCAATGCGCAGTGGTATTACCCACCGCTGGCTGCGGGGAAGCCTGTTCCTGACGGTGCTGCTGGTGCTGCTGGTGGAGAGCATGTTCGTGTACAACTTCAGCCGCAGCTACTACAACAGCGTCCAGCAGACCATGATGCGGCGTTTTTTCCTCCATCAACGGTCAGCTGAAAATGTACACCGCGACACGGCCCAGAAGACCGCGGCCAACCGCAGTGTGGCCCTGCGCCGGATGGTGGAGCAGTTTGCGGATAAAGACAAATATGAGTTCATGCTGCTGGACGGCTACGGCGGCGTGATTGCCTCGTCCAGCGGTACGGGCGCGGACGGCATCGTGGTGCAGGACGACTTTAACAAGGCGCAGGATGCACCGGACGGCGTGGGTGTGGCCATCTACCGCACCGCCAGCGGGGAAACGGTCATGGCCGTATGCAGTCTGGTGCCCTATGCGGCCGAGGACGTGGCTGCCATGCGCCTTGTCACCAGCCTGACGCTGGTGCAGGCGCAGCTGAAGAGCGTTTTCATCGTCAGCCTGATCGTGGTGGCGGCCATTCTGGGCTTTACAGTGGCCTCTGGCCTGTACTTTGTGCGGGGCATCGTGGTGCCGCTGGGGCAGGTGGAGCGGATCGCCGCCAGCATCGCCCGAGGAGAACTGGATGTCCGCCTGCCTGTGACCGGGGACGAGCGGGACGAGGTGGACCGCCTGCGCGGCACCATCAATCAGATGGCCGAGGGACTGGAAGAGACGGAGAAGATGAAGAACGAATTCATCAGCTCGGTCTCCCATGAGCTGCGCACGCCGCTCACCTCCATCCGGGGCTGGGTGGAGACCCTGCGCACCCTGGATGATCCCGCCGATGAGAACTACCGCAAGGGCTGGAGATCATCAACAACGAGACCGCCCGCCTGTACAACATGGTGGAGGAGCTGCTGGATTTCAGCCGCCTGCAGAATGGCCGCCTGAAAATGGAGTGCCGCCCCCTGGACCTTGTGGCCGAGCTGACGGACGCTGTCCTTTTCTGTGAAGCGCGCATCCAGCGGGAGGGGCTTCTGCTGGCCTATGCGGAGCCGGAGGAGATGATCCCGGTCTACGCCGACCCCGACCGCCTGCGGCAGGTGTTCATCAACATTCTGGACAATGCCATCAAGTATTCGGCCCCCGGCGGACGCATCACGGTCAAGATCTGGCAGGGCGAGTACAAAGCCTTCATCGAGATCATCGATCAGGGCCGCGGCATCCCGCCGGAGGATCTGGAAAACGTCAAGACCAAGTTTTACAAGGGCAGCAACTCGGTGCGGGGCAGCGGCATCGGCCTTGCGCTGGTGGATTCCATTATGACCGCACTGGACGGCACCATGGACCTCAAGAGCACGCTGGGCCGGGGCACAGTGGTCACCCTGGGCCTGCCGATCTACAAACGATAAGAGATTGTCCATATTTATCTGGTAAGATAGAGGGGCAGTTTTTACGATAGAGAGGGGCCGCAGTGGCCCCATAGGAGAGCCAATGAATCAACCGAACAAGGAACGCTTCAAGACGAGTGTGGGCGGGCAGGCCCTGATGGAGGCATTATGATGCGGGGCCCGAAAAACATCTGCTGTGCCGTCCGCAAGCCCGATGGAACCATTGAGACCAAGGTCGAGCCCACCCCCACCCACGGCGTGTGGACAAAGATCCCGCTGGTGCGGGGAGCCATCTCGATGATCGAAAGCCTGATCATGGGATACAAGTACATGATGTACTCGGCACAGGTGAGCATGGGGGATGACTACGACCCCACCGAAGAGGAGACCGCCTTTGAAAAATGGTGGGTGACCATCTGGGCAAAAAGGCCGAAGATATCATGTTGGCGGCGGCTGCGTGATCGGCGGGCTGTTTGCATCCTGCTCTTCACCGTTCTGCCACGGTGCTGGTGGGCGGCCTGAACCATCTGGTGCCGCTGGGCCGCTGGGCCAAGGTGGTGCTGGAGGCGGTGCTCAAGGTCGCCATCTTCCTGACCTACATGGCCGCCATCTCCCGGATGAAGGAGATCCACCGGGTGTTCGAGTACCACGGGGCCGAGCACAAGACCATTGCCTGCTACGAGGCCGGAGACCCCCTCACGGTGGAGAATGTCCGCAAATATACCCGCTTCCACCCCCGGTGCGGCACCAGCTTTTTGATCCTGGTGGTCATCGTCAGCGTGTTCCTGTACAGCGTGCTGCCCTGGTCCAGCACCAGCCTGCGGGTGGTGTTCAAGCTGCTGCTCCTGCCGCTGGTCATGGGCATCAGCTACGAGCTGCTCAAGTGGTGCGGCCGGTCGGACAACATCGCCACCCGCATCATCCGGCAGCCCGGCATCTGGTGCAGCATCTGACCGTGTTTGAGCCGGACGACAGCATGATCGAGGTGGCCATTGCCGCCGTCACGCCGGTTCTGCCCGAGGACCCGGAGGACGGCAGATGGTAACCGCAGGGATGCTGCCCCGGGCAGCAGTCCGGGAGGTGGAGGCACGCCTGTGCGCCGCAGGCTGCCCCGATGCAGATTTTGACGCGGCCGAGCTCTTCCGGCTGGCAGCGGGCGGGGATGTCCGCCTTGCTGATGCTCCGCTGAGTGCAGAGCAGGCAGAGCGGCTGGAGTCCCTGACGGCCCGCCGCGCGGCCCGGGAGCCTTTGCAATACCTTTGCGGCAGCTGGCCCTTCCTTGACTTTGAGCTGGCTGTCGGCCCCGGCGTGCTCTGCCCCCGGGCCGATACTGAGGTGGTGGCCGAAGCCGCCGCCGGAATGCTGGCTGGGGTGGAGCACCCCGGTGCTCGACCTCTGCGCCGGAACAGGCTGTTTGGGGCTGGGCGTGAAGCGCTTCTGCCCGGCGGCACAGGTCACCGGTCTGGAGAAGAGCCCTGCGGCGTACCGCTATCTGGAACAGAACGCCCATCTCTCCCCGGTACTGACCATTACCCCGGTGCAGGGAGATCTGTTCACCTACTGGCAGACCCTGCCGGAGGGGCAGCTGGACCTCATTGTGTCGAACCCGCCTTACCTGACCGCCGCCGAGATGGGCGCGCTGCAGCCCGAGGTGGCGCAGGAGCCTGCCGTGGCGCTGGAAGCAGGGAGGATGGCTGGTATTTTACCGCGCCATTGCGGAACACTACCAGAAAGCTCTGCGCCCCGGCGGTGCCCTTGCCCTGGAGATCGGCTGGCAGCAGCGGGAAGCTGTAACGGCCCTGCTTGCCGCCAACGGGTGGACGGACATTGTGTGCAGAAAAGACTTTGGCGGCAATGACCGCTGTGTGATGGCGAGAAAACAATAAAAATATCTACAACTTCCTGTTGTAATATCTGTAAAATGTGTTATACTAGTACCGAAAGAAATGGAATGCCCGCGCCTGCGTTTGGCCGCACCGCGCCGGGAACAGATGACAAAGGAGCATGACACTATGGCAAAAAATCAGAACAACAACGTTGCCCCGGCGACCCAGAAGACCGATCCCGGTGCCAAGAAGGATGCGCTGGCCACGGCACTGGCCCAGATCGAAAAGCAGTTTGGCAAGGGCGCTGTGATGAAGCTGGGCGATAACGCCGCCATGCAGGTGGATGCCATCTCGACCGGAAGCATCGGCCTGGATCTGGCACTGGGAGTGGGCGGCGTGCCCCGGGGCCGCATCATTGAGGTGTACGGCCCCGAATCCAGTGGTAAGACCACGCTGGCCCTGCATGTTCTGGCCGAAGCTCAGAAGAAGGGCGGCGATGTTGCTTCATCGACGTGGAGCACGCGCTGGACCCTGTGTATGCCGAGGCGCTGGGCGTGGACATCAACAACCTGCTGGTCAGCCAGCCCGATACCGGTGAGCAGGCCATGGAGATCTGCGAGGCGCTGGTGCGCTCCGGTGCCATTGATGCCATTGTTGTGGACTCTGTTGCCGCCATGGTGCCCCGCGCCGAGATCGAGGGCGAGATGGGCGACAGCCATGTGGCCTGCAGGCCCGCCTGATGAGCCAGGCCATGCGCAAGCTGACCAGCGTCATCGGCAAGACCAACACCGTCTGCATCTTCATCAACCAGCTGCGTGAAAAGGTCGGCGTGGTCTACGGCAACCCCGAGGTCACCACCGGCGGCCGCGCCCTGAAGTATTATTCCTCTGTCCGCATCGATATCCGCCGCGTGGAGGGCCTGAAGGATTCCTCCGGCCAGTTCATCGGCAACCACACCCGTGCCAAGATCGTCAAGAACAAGGTGGCTCCTCCGTTCCGTGAGGCGGAGTTCGACATCATGTTCGGCGAGGGCATCTCCAAGATGAGTGAGCTCATCGATCTGGGTGTCAAGCTGGGCATCGTCCAGAAGAGCGGCGCATGGTTCAACTACGGCGATATCCGCCTGGGTCAGGGCCGCGACAACGCCAAGCAGTTCCTGCGCGATAACCCCGAGATCGCCAACGATATCGAGGGTCAGGTGCGCGCCAATGCAGACAAGCTCTATGCCACCCGCCGCCCGGGGGGCAAGGCTGCCGCTGCCCCTGCAGAGGGGGAACCGGCAGCTCCTGCCACAGCAAAGGAGCCGGTGGTCAAGGCTCCCGCCCGCAGCAGCGAGAGTGAGCTGGATATCATGGTGGAAGAGTAAATGGCCTTTTACAGCCGTGGCCGCCGCCCGCTGGCCGAAGAGGAAAAATCTACCGATGCCGCCAAGGCCCGCACCCGGCCATGGAGCTGCTGGCCGGGCAGGAGCTTTCCTCGGGCCAGCTGTATGAGCGGCTGAACCGCCGCTATACCCAGCAGACCAGTGCCGCCGTGGTGGCAGAGATGGTGCAGCGGGAGTATATCAACGATGCCCGCTATGCCGAGACCCGTGCCCACGCCCTGCTGGCGGCAAAAAAGAGCCGCCGCGCCGCTGCCCGGAATCTGCGGCAGAAGGGGCTGGCCGCAGGCGAGATCCAGCAGGCGCTGGATGCTGTTTACACCCCCGATGACTCCGGCGAGGACCCGGAGCTGGAAGCCGCCGCCGCTCTGGTGGAAGGGCATTACCGCAAAAAGCTGGAAGCGGGCCGCAGGGATCTGGTCATTGCGGCCCTGCAGCGGCGGGGATTTTCGTATTCCGTCATTAAAGAAGCCATTCGCAGGGTGGAGGAGGGGGAATAACCCTCTCAGTCAAAGCCTGCGGCTTTGCCAGCTCCCCCGAAGGGGGAGCTTTTCCGGAGCAAATCGTAAAAAATCAAAAGCATCCCTCAAAAGAGAAAGAGAGTATCATCTTATGAAATTGACATGTATTTCCCTTGGCTGCCCCAAGAACAGGTCGATCTGGACGTGATGGTGCACATTCTGCTTTCGGCTGGTCACGAGACGGTGGCCGACCTGGGCGAAGCCGATGTCATTCTGGTCAACACCTGCGGCTTTATCGAGAGCGCCAAGACCGAGGCCATTGAGAACATTCTGGAGGCCTGCGCCTACAAGCAGCAGAACCCGGAGCTGAAGGTCATCGTCACCGGCTGCCTGGCCGAGCGCTACCGCAGCCAGATCGAGGAGGAGATCCCCGAGGTGGACGCTGTGGTGGGCTGTGCCTCCAACAAGGCCATTGATAGCATCGTGGCCCGCCTGTTCCAGGGCGAGAACCATCTGGAAAGCTACGGTGCCAAAAAGGACTTCCCGCTGGGCGGCAAGCGCGTCATCGGCACGCCTGCCCACTATGCGTACTTAAAGATCGCAGAGGCTGCAACAACCGCTGCCACTACTGCGCATCCCCGGCATCCGCGGCCCGCTGCACAGCCGCGATCTGCCGACTGCGTGGCCGAGGCCCGCTGGCTGGCTGGTGAGGGTGTGAAGGAGCTGATCGTGGTGGCCCAGGACCCCACCGCCTATGGCGAGGACTGGGGCAAGCCCGGCAGCATCTGTGAGCTGCTGGACAAGCTGAACAAGGTGCCGGGCCTTGAGTGGATCCGCATCATGTACGCCTACCCCGAGCGTATCACCGATGACTTTATTGCCGCCATGAAGCGGAACGAGAAGGTGGTGCCTTACCTCGACCTGCCCATCCAGCACTGCAACGATACCATCCTCAAAAATATGAACCGCCGCTCCACCCGTGCGGAGCTGCTGGAGGTCATCGGCAAGCTGCGCCGGGAGATTCCCGGCATCACCCTGCGCACCACCCTGATCGCAGGCTTCCCCGGCGAGACCGAGGAGCAGTTCGAGGACCTGTGCAACTTTGTCAAGGAGGTCAGATTTGACCGTCTGGGCTGCTTTGCCTATTCTGCCGAGGAGAACACCGTGGCCGCAAAGATGGACGGCCAGATCGATCAGGAGACCAAGGACCGGCGCGCAGAGCTGGTGATGCAGATCCAGACCGGTATCATGGCCCAGAAACAGGCCGAAAAGGTGGGCCAGACCGTCCGTGTGCTCTGTGACGGCATCGACGAGGAGAGCGGCCTGTACCTCTGCCGCACCACCGGCGATGCACCCGAGGTGGACGGCAATGTCTGCGTTTCCAGCGAGGAGCCGCTCTACCCCGGCCAGTTCTATGATGTGCTGGTGGAGGACAGTGACCTTTACGATCTGTACGGAACGGTTGCAAAATAACAAATTGGAGGAATCTGTATGAATCTGCCAATAAGCTCACCCTGACCCGCATCATCTTGGTGCCGGTGTTCATGGTCTTCGTTTCCCTGACCCAGATCGGCACGGAAGATTTCAACCCCACCTGGTATCTGGTGGCAGGCATCATCTTTGCCGCGGCCAGCTTTACCGATTTTCTGGACGGCCATCTGGCCCGCAAGTGAACATGGTCACCGACTTCGGTAAATTTGCTGACCCGCTGGCCGACAAGCTGCTGACCACTGTGGCCTTCATCTACATGATGCGGGACGGCGTGTGCAGTCCGGTGGTGCTCTGCATCATCCTGGCCCGTGAGTTCGCCGTGTCCGGTCTGCGGATGGTGGCTGCAGGTGCAAAGGACGGCAAGGTCATCGCCGCAACATGTGGGCAAGGTCAAGACCGTGCTGCAGATGCTGACCATCATCTTCTACTACTTCGGCACCGCATTGACCTGGGGCAATTTCGTTATGATAGGCGCTGACTGCGTGTTCCTCTCTTACTGGCTGTGCTGGCTGGTGGCCATTGCCACTGCCATCTCCGGCATCAAGTACCTGTGGGACAACCGCAGCTTCATCAATACCGCAAAATGATCAAGAAGATCGCCATTCTCTGTTCCATTTTTCTGAACCTCTGCATCGTGCGGTGGGAGCCGGTGGCCATCCGGATGACCTGGGAAGCGGTGGGCAGCCAGACCTTCACCTTTTACACCGAGAACTCCAATGTCTTTGCGTTCTTCGTCTGCCTGCTGGTGGCGGTGTGTCAGGTGTCTGCCTGTTCACGGGGCGGCAGCTGCCCCGCTGGGTCAAGACGCTCAAGTACATTGCCACCTGCTGCCTGACCATGACCTTCCTGACCGTGGTGTTCGTGCTGGGGCCCTACTGTGCCGACCAGGGCGGCGTGGTGTTCCTGCTGACCGAGAGCTCCATGCTCTACCACCACCTGCTCAACCCGCTGTGTGCCTTTGTCTCCTTTGTCCTGCTGGAACGGGAGCCAAAGCTGCCTGCGCGGTGCGTTCCGCTGGCGTTGGTCCCCACGATGCTCTATGGCTCTGTGGCCTCTGGGCCAATTACCAGCGGCTCATCACCGGGCCTTACCCGTTCCTGCTGGTCTATCAGCAGACCACCCGGCAGACGGTGCTGTGGTGTGCGGCCATCCTGGCCATGAACCTGCTCTACGCCTGGCTTGTCTGGCGGCTGGGCGGGAACTGCCGCAAAAAGAGAAATGTGGGCTTGCTTTTCAGAAGCTGAGATGCAAAAAGGCTCTCTGCCGGTTTTGGCAGAGAGCCTTTTCTCGTGTTTTGCTTACAGCAGGGGGATCCCGGCCTTTGCGCAGGCCGCGCGGGTGGCCTCGTCCCAGACGCTTGCCTGTACCTCGCCGATGTGGCGCTGCCCAGCAGCAGCATGCACAGACGCTCTGGCCGATGCCGCCGCCGATGGTGTAGGGCAGCTCACCGTTCAGCACTGCCTTGTGGAAGGGCAGGGTGCGGCGGTCGTCACAGCCTGCCATGGTCAGCTGCCGGTCCATGCTCTCGGGGCTGACGCGGATACCATGCTGCTCAGCTCGTAGCTGCACTGCAGGGGCTCGTTCCAGAACAGCAGGTCGCCGTTCAGGTCCCAGTCGTCGTAGTCGGGGGCGCGGCCGTCATGGGGCTTGCCGCTCTTCAGGGGAGCACCGATCTTCATCAGGAAGGTGGTGCCGTTCTCCTTTACAAAGGCGTTCTCGCGCTCCTTCGGGGTCAGGTCAGGGTACTTGTCCTCCAGCTCCTGGGTGGTGATAAAGGTCACGTTGGGGGTGTGAAGGGGCAGATCCTGCAGCTGGGGGAACATGGCGTGCAGGTTCATCTCAGTGGCGCAGACAGCCGACACGATGGAGCGCACCACATTCTTCAGGTAGGTCTCGCTGCGGTCCTCCTTGCGGATGACCTTCTCCCAGTCCCACTGATCCACATAGACGGAGTGGAGGTTGTCCAGCTCCTCGTCCCGGCGGATGGCGTTCATGTCGCAGTACAGGCCCTTGCCCACGCGGAAGCCGTAGTCCTTCAGGGCCTTGCGCTTCCACTTTGCCAGCGACTGCACCACCTGTGCCTCAATGCCGCTGTCCCGGATGTCAAAGGTGACCTTGCGTTCCACGCCGTTCAGGTCATCGTTCAGGCCGGTGGAAGCTTCCAGAAACAGCGGAGCCGACACGCGGTAGAGGTTCAGCGTGGCACACAGGGTGTCAGCAAACAGCCGCTTCACGGTGCCGATGGCACGCTGGGTGTCGTACAGGTTCAGCGCGGGTGTGTAGTTCTGCGGGATCATCGTTTTGCTCATAACAGTATACCCCTCTCTTTCCGTTCCCCGCCGCCGAATTGCGGCACTGGAACGGCTTTCCCTTTAATACAGTAAATTATGGCACAATTCCAGAGCGTTGTAAAGGGGAGAACGCAAAGCCGGTGCAATTCGGGAGCTTACGCCTCTGCCACGGCCTCGATCTCGCACAGGACACCCTTGGCAGATCCTTGACAGCAACGCAGCTGCGGGCGGGCTTGGAGGTGAAGTACTTTGCGTAGACCTCGTTGAAGGCGGCAAAGTCGGCGATATCGGCCAGGAAGCAGGTGGTCTTGATGACCTTGTCGTAGCCGGAACCGGCGGCTTCCAGGATCGCACCCACGTTCTTGCAACTCTGCTCGGTCTGGGCGGCGATGCCCTCGGGCACAGTGCCATCCGCAGGGTTCACAGGGATCTGGCCGGAGGTGTAGACGAAACCGCCTGCGATGAAGCCCTGGGAGTAGGGGCCGATCGCGCCGGGAGCTTTTTCAGTAGCGATGACTTTCATGGAAAATACCTTCTTTCTGTGTGTTTGATGGTTTTTCTCTCCTCAGGGAGAAATTCTGCTGCTTGAAGTCTACACCATGCGGCGGGATGTGTCAATCCGGGAGGGACTTTTTGCCCGCGCGGCCTTTACAAGCAGGCAAAGGCGGTATCCTTAATCTATTGATACACCACCCTTCAGGAGGAACCCATGGATATCCGCCAGCTGCACTATTTTCTGGTTTTGTGCGAAGAAATGAACTACACCCGCGCGTCACAGCGGCTGTTTCTGTCGCGGCAGGCCCTGCGGCAGAGCATCACGGCGCTGGAAGCCGAGCTCTGTGGCCCGCTGTTCGTCAGCGCCCACCACAAGCTCTCGCTCACCGAGCGGGGGTTGAGCTTGCAGCGCCATGCGGCCCCGGTGGTGGAACAGTTCCAGCAGATGCAGGCGGCCCTCCATGCGGAGATCCAGTCGGCCCAGCCGGTGCGCATCGGCATCAGTGTCTCGCTGGTGCCGGACTACCTGCCCGGGCTGGAGACCCAGCTGGACAAGTTCCGCCAGCAGTACCCCCACATTGAGATGCGGTTCCGCCTGCTGGAAAACGATGCCGTGGCCGATGGTGTGGAGCAGGGCGAGCTGGACGCGGGCCTTGTGATGGATCTGGCACGGCGGCTCCGGTGCTGGCCCGCACCACCCTGCGGGCCGACCCGGCCTGCCTGCTGGTGCCGCGCGGCCATCCCTTCTGGGAGAAGGAGCGGGTGCCGCTTTCGGCTCTGCGGGGCCAGCGGGTGCTGCTGCCAGCCTGCGGCAGGATCTGTTCAGCCCCCTGTGGGATGCCTGCGCCCGGGAGGGCTTTGCGCCCAACGCGGAGATCGGCCCCAGCTCTATCAGGCATACTATCTGGTCCAGGAGCAGCTCTGCACCTGCCTGACCCGCTACGAGCCGGGGGCACGGCGGGAGCTGGACCGGGTGCGTGACGTGCTGCTGGAAGATCTGCCGCCCCTCTGCGTTTCGATGGTGCAGCGGCGCGACCACAACTCGGCCTATCTTGACCTGCTGCGGGGCTACCTGATGGAGGTCATCGGGGGAGCGGCATCCCTGCCGCCCCGGCGGGGCCGCCCGGCAAAGCCTTCTACAACTTCCCGGTGCTGTCCAGCGCCGCCCCCAAGGCGGCACCGCAGCACCCGGCTCCGGGCACCCAGCTGCCTTTGCGGGCGGGAACAACTTCCGGGAGCTGGGCGGCTACGAGGCCGACGAGGGTAAGCATGTCAAGTGGGGGCAGATCTACCGCGGCATTCCCACGGGACTGCTGACTGGTGCGGCTGACCGTAAGCTGCTGGACAGCCTGGGCCTGCGGCTCATCCTCGACCTGCGCAGCGAGTCCGAGGCAGCGGAGCAGCCCGACTATGTGCCGATGGCGCGCGGCTGGTGCGCATCTGCGGGCTTTGCCACCCGGACGGAAGCGAGATCTCTTTCTCTCTCGGGGACATTGAAAAGCTGCTCAAGGGCAAGAAGGATGAGGAGCATAACCTCGCCGATGCCATGTATGAGCAGATGCTCTTCCGCAATAAGGCCTACAAGGAGCTGTTCCGGGCGCTGGAGGCGGGCGAAACGCCGATCCTTTTCCACTGCTCCGGCGGGAAAGACCGCACCGGCGTGGCGGCCATCCTCATCCTGCTGGCGCTGGGGGCTTCCGATGAAACGATCTGTCAGGATTTTGTCCGCACCAATGTCTGCCGCCGCCCGGAGCTGGAAAAAATCTGGGCCGCCCATGCCGAAGAGATCGAGGCGCATCCCGAACAGAAGCAGTTCTATCAGGGCATTGCCGGTGTCCACCCGGAGTCTGCCCCCTTTGTGTTGGACACCATCCGCAAAGAGTATGGCACCACCGATGCCTATCTTGAAGCCGAATACGGCCTGACCCCCGCCCGTCTGATGCGGCTGCGGCGGATGTATCTGGAATAATGGCTGTTTTTTTAGAAAATTCTTTTCACTTTACTTGACATTGTACCAAATGTTTCGTAATATAAGAAGTAGTATGGAATCCATGACGCTGCGTGCAGGGATCTTCCACAACCAAAGTTCAATGGGGCTTCATCTGCCCGTTTTTATATGAAAACCTTGTAGATAAAAAGCTGCATCAGGCCGCAGGGGCAAACATGCCCTTTTTGTGCGGTGCTGTTGTCTGTTTTGTTGTTGAGAGCTTGATTTTGTATTGTTGACCCACGCCTTGCGCGGCAGCGTCTCCAGATTTTAGTTAATTTTGAACTTTAATTGTAAGGAGAGTGAACACGATGTCCCCGATCATTCTGTTGATCGTGGTCGTGGTTGCTGCTGTTGCTGCCGGCGCGGGTTATTTTATTGGTTACAACAACCGTAAAAAGACCGCCGAGGCACAGATCGGCAGCGCGGAAGCCGAGGCTACCCGCCTGGTGAACGAAGCAATCAAGACCGCTGACCAAAAACGAAAAGAAGCTGTTCTGGAAGCCAAGGACGAGGCCTTCCGCCTGAAAGCCGAGGTCGATGCCCAGAAGCAGAGGCCGACAAGGAGATCAAGCAGCGCCGTGCCGAGATCAGCCGCCAGGAGAACCGCATTGACCAGAAGGAAAATGCGCTGGACCGCAAGACCGAAGCCCTGGAAAAGAAGGAAGAAGAGCTCAAGAAAAAGCACGAGGAGGCCGACAGCCGTCTGGCTGAGGTGGATGCCATCCGTGCCAAGGAGATGGAGCGCCTGGAGACCCTGGCGGGCCTGAGCCAGGAGGATGCCCGCGAAGTGCTGCTGCACAAGGTGGACGAAGAGCTCACCCACGAGAAGGCTGTCCGTGTGGCTGCCTACGAGACCGACCTGAAGGAAAACTGCGATAACATCGCCCGCAATATGATCGGTCAGGCCATCAGCCGCTGCGCCGCTGACCACTGCAGCGAGACCACCGTCAGCGTGGTGCCCCTGCCCAGCGACGAGATGAAGGGCCGTATCATCGGCCGTGAGGGCCGCAACATCCGCGCGCTGGAAACTGCCACCGGCGTGGATCTTATCATCGACGATACCCCGGAGGCCATCACCCTGTCCTCCTTTGACCAGACCCGCCGCGAGGTTGCCCGCATGACGCTGGAGCGCCTGATCGGTGATGGCCGCATCCACCCCGCCCGCATTGAGGAGACGGTGGAGAAGTGCCGCCACGACCTTGAGCTGCAGATGAAGCGGGAGGCGAGCGCGCCGTGATGGAACTTGGCATCCACGGCCTGCACCCAGACCTCATCAAGCTCATCGGCCGCCTGAAGTACCGCACCAGCTTTGGCCAGAATGCTCTGACCCACAGCATGGAGGTGGCCTGGCTGGCCGGTCTGCTGGCAGGCGAGATGGGCGTGAACGTCACGCTGGCCCGCCGTGCCGGTCTGCTGCATGATATCGGCAAGGCCCTTGACCATGAGATCGAGGGCAGCCATGTCCAGATCGGTGTGGATATCTGCCGCAAGTACAAGGAAAACACCCAGATCATCCATGCCATTGAGGCCCACCACGGCGATGTGGAGCCCAAGACCCCGCTGGCCTTTATCATTCAGGCCTGCGATGCCATCAGCGCCGCACGTCCCGGTGCCCGCCGCGAGAACGTGGAGAGCTATGTCAAGCGTCTGGAAAATCTGGAGGAGATCTCTTCCAGCTTTGAGGGCGTGGAGCAGGCCTTTGCCGTTCAGGCCGGCCGCGAAGTCCGCATCATGGTCAAGCCTGATGTCATCAGCGATGATCAGGTCATCCTGCTGGCCCGCCAGATCGCCAAGAAGATCGAGGATACCCTCGATTATCCCGGCCAGATCAAGGTCAACGTCATCCGCGAGAGCCGCGCCATCGAGTACGCGAAGTAAGATCAGAACCAGGAGGAGCCCGTTGTGTTCGCACAGCGGGCTCCTTTTTTGTCTGTGAACCTCTCGGACGCGTCGTGTCAGATCTCCGGGCAGGGGTGCAGGTTTATGAGACCGCCTATCCTGCTTTTCCTGCTGGGAGAGGTGTCATTGCGAAGCAATGACAAAGAGAACTGCTATAGACTGAAGCAAGTTCAACTCTTAATAAAATGAAGTGAACGAAGTTAAATGTACTCTATGAGAATACAATCTGTGACTTTAATGCAAGAACTGTCTTTACACAAAATACAGTACGGGAGAAAAACTATACAAAAATTAGTTTCCGTTTTCGGCAGGATGTTGGACAAAGGGGAGAAATGGGCCTTTTCGGAGAACAAATTCGGCAAAAAGTCTTTTCTTTGCGACGGATGGATGTATAATGCGGCCATGGCACAAGGGTGTGCAGAAGCTCCAGAGGGGGAGCAGAGCCCCTTGTGCATTTTCAGAAATTGATGCTTTATCAGTGTAGAGCGTTAAAGAGAGGGGAAAACATATATGAAATTCGATCGTCGTATTTCGCGCCGCAGCTTCCTGGCAGCTGCCGGTGTCACCTCTGCCGCGCTGGCTCTGACAGCCTGCGGCGGCTCTTCCAGCTCCACGGCTGCATCTTCTGCAGCCAGCGGCGCTTCCTCTGCTGCGGCTGGCACCGCACAGGGCGGCACCCTGAACATTATGCTGGAGACCGAGGTCCAGTCTCTGGACCCCCAGGTGGCGACGGACGGCACCTCCTTTGAGGTCATCGCGGATTACACCGATGGCCTGATGCAGATGGATGCTGACGGTGCAGCAGTTCCCGCCATGGCGGAGACTTATGACCTCAGCGAGGACGGCAAGACCTACACCTTCCACCTGCGCGATGCAAAGTGGTCCAACGGTGAGGCCGTGACCGCTGCCGACTTTGTGTTCGGCTGGCAGCGCGCCGTAGACCCCGCCACCGCTTCCGAGTATTCCTACATGCTGTCCGACATTGGTCAGGTGGTCAACGCCGCTGAGATCATTGCCGGTGAAAAGCCCGTTACCGACCTGGGCGTGACCGCTGTGGACGACAAGACCCTGGAGGTGCAGCTGAACGTTCCGGTCAGCTACTTCCTGAGCCTGATGTACTTCCCCACCTTCTACCCGGTGAATGAGGCCTTCTACAACACCTGCGCCGACACCTTTGGCACCAGCCCCGAAACGGTGCTGTCCAACGGCGCGTTCGTGCTGACCGATTATCAGCCCGCCGCCACCGCCTTTGCATGGAAAAGAACCCCGATTACTATGATGCGGATAAGATCGCTCTGGACGGTCTGGCCTATCAGGTCATCAAGGACAGCCAGCAGGCTCTGATGAGCTATCAGACCGGCACGCTGGATATCACCCTGCTGAACGGTGAGCAGGTCGATCAGGTCAAGGATGATCCGAGTTTACCAGTGTGGGTGCCGGTTACCTGTGGTACATCAGCCCAACATCGACGCTGTGCCTGATCTGGCAAACCTGAACCTGCGCAAGGCCATGACCTTTGCGCTGGATCGTGATGCCATTACCGGCGATGTGCTGAAGGATGGCTCCACCCCCGCATACACCGCTGTTCCCGCACAGTTTGCAACCGGCCCCGACGGCAGCGATTTCAGCGCCGACCAGACCAAGTTTGCAGATGACTGTGCTTATGACCCCGAGAAGGCCAAGGAGCTCTTTGAGACCGCCAAGCTGAGCTGGGCAAGGATACCTTCACCTTTGATATGGTGGTGGATGCTGACGATGCACCCCAGAAGGTGGCTCAGGTCGTCAAGGAGCAGCTGGAGACCACGCTGGAGGGCCTGACCATCAACCTGACCGTGGAGCCCAAGAAGCAGCGCGTGCAGGATATGCAGGACGGCACCTTTGAGCTGGGCCTGACCCGCTGGGGCCCCGACTACGCCGACCCCATGACCTATCTGGGCATGTGGGTGACCGGCAACTCCAACAACTACGGTCTGTGGAGCGATGCCGACTACGATGCCATCATCGACGAGTGCACCACCGGTGATTTGTGCACCGACCCGAAGGCCGCTGGGCAGCCCTGTATGAGGCCGAGCAGATCGTCCTCGAACAGGCCGTCATCTTCCCCCTGTACGGCCAGTGCAACGCTGAGATGATCTCCTCTGCCGTCAAGGGTGTCGAGCATCACCCCTGCGCTCTGAACCGTGTGTACAAGAACACCACCAAGAGCGAGTAAACAACTGAATCGCTGAACAAGGCCGCACAGTGGCCCGCAAAGAGCCACTGTGCGCCTTTTTGGCATTGTGCCTGTCCGCGGCAGACGAACGACTGACCGCGAGATCCCGGAAGGAAAAGGGGGTCCACCCGACGTGAAAAAATATACGCTCAAGCGAATCCTGACCTCGCTGTTCACACTGCTGGCAATTTTGCTGGTGCTGTTTATCCTGATGCAGCTGATGCCCGGTTCGCCCTTCAATGATGAAAAGCTGACGCCCGATATGCGGGCTGCCCTGTACGCAAAGTACGGCCTGGATCAGCCCATCTACATCCAGTTCTTCCGCTATGTGGGCAATATGCTCCGCGGAGATCTTGGCGTGAGCTATAACATCTCCAAGAATACACCCATCTCCCAGCTCATCCAGAGCCGCCTGCCCATCTCCATTCAGGTGGGCGGCATGGCGGTGACGCTGGGTGCGCTGTGGGCCTGGTGTTGGGCATCATTGCCGCACTCAAGCGGGATACCATTTTTGATACCATCGCCACCATCATCTCGGTCATCGGCGTGTCGGTGCCTTCCTATGTGTTCGCACTGGCCTGAGCTATGCCTTTGGCTTCAAGCTCCGCTGGTTCCCGATGCTGTTCTCCGCCAAGGATGTCTTTGGCTCCAGCGTCCTGCCCAGCATCTCGCTTTCCATGTTCACCATGGCCTCCATTGCCCGCTTTACCCGCAGTGAGATGATCGAAGTCCTTGATTCCGATTACATGCTGCTGGCCGAGAGCAAGGGCATCTCCGGCCCGGCGCTGATCTTCCGCCATGCCCTGCGCAATGCCTCATCCCCATCATCACGGTGCTGGCACCCCTGATCGTGGATCTGATGACCGGCTCGCTGGTGGTGGAAAAGATCTTCGCCATTCCCGGCGTGGGCAGCCTGCTGGTCACAGCCATCCAGTCCAACGATTACAACGTGGTCATTGGCCTGAGCTTTATCTACAGCGCCATGTACATTGGCATCATGCTGGTCGTTGACCTGCTCTACGGCATCATCGATCCGCGCATTCGTCTGGCAAAGGGGGATGACTGATATGGCAGAAAAAGCGATCCGCCTGGGCGGCGAATCCACAGCGGATGCCATCGTCAGCGCGGTGGATTCCCTGTATCCCGAGCACACCTTTGAGGACAAGGAGTTTGCCCTCAAGCACAACGACGATGAGATCGCCGTGGATACCAACTTTGCGGCCCAGAGCTTCTGGAAGGATGCCATCCTCCGCTTTTTCGGCAAGAGGAGCGCCGTGCTGGGCCTGATCCTGATCGTCGTCATCGTGCTGCTGGCCGTTTTTGGCCCGGGTATGAACAGCTATACCTACTCCGGCCAGGATCTGAGCCAGAAGAACTTGCTCCCCGTGTGCCGGGCATCGAGCGTCTCGGCATCCTGGACGGCAGTGAGAAGATGAGCACCACCACCGGCAGCAAGAGCGTCAACGCCTATGTGGAAAAGGGCAAGGACGATGTCTACTACTGGTTCGGCAGTGACCTGTATGGCCGCGATATCTGGACCCGCACCTGGGAGGGTGCCCGTGTCTCCCTGATCATCGCGGTGGCCGCTGCTGTCATCGATATGGTCATCGGCATGAGCTATGGCCTGATCTCCGGCTACTTTGGCGGCAGGGTGGATATGGTGATGCAGCGCTTCCTTGAGGTGGCCAACGGCATTCCCCGCCTGGTCATCGTCACGCTGCTGCTGCTGGTGCTGCAGCCCGGCATGGTCACCATCATCTTTGCCCTGATGCTGACCGAGTGGGTGGGCATGAGCCGCATTGCCCGCGCCGAGATGCTCAAGCTGAAGGATCAGGAATTCGTGCTGGCCTCCCGCACGCTGGGTGCAGGCAGCTTCTTCATCATCTTCAAGGAAGTGCTGCCCAACATTATCGGACCCATCATCACGCAGGTCATGTTCAGCATCCCCACCGCCATCTTTACCGAAGCGTTCCTGTCCTTTGTGGGTCTGGGCATCCCGGTGCCCCAGTGCTCGCTGGGTTCTTTGATCAGTGAGCTGTACAACAGCTTCACCACCCACCCCTATCAGATCATTCCGCCCATTGTGGTGATGAGCCTGCTGATGCTCAGCTTCAATCTGGTGGCCGATGGTCTGCGCGAGGCCCTGGACCCCAAGATGAAGAGTATGTAAGGAGGAACACCCCATGCCTGAGAACAAAAAAGAACAGGTCTTGTCGGTGCGAGACCTTGATATCACTTTTAAGACCACCGCAGGCCCGGTGCACGCCATCCGGGGTGTGAACATCGACCTGTACAAGGGCGAGACCGTTGCGCTGGTGGGCGAGTCCGGCTCCGGCAAGTCCGTGACCATGAAGGCCGCCATGGGCATTCTGGCCAAGAACGCCACCGTGAACAGCGGCTCCATCCAGTTCAGCTACCACCATGCAGACGGCTCTCCCGAGACGGTGGACCTGCTGCAGAAGGACAAAAAGTGGATCCGCCGCCACATCAATGGCAAGCGCATCGCCATGGTGTTCCAGGACCCCATGACCAGCCTTGACCCCACCATGACCATCGGCAAGCAGATCATGGAGGGAATGCTCTGGCACTTCAAGATGCCCAAGGCCGAGGCCTACAAAAAGGCACTGGAGCTGCTGGAGGAGGTGGGCATCACCGATGCGGAAAAGCGGATGAAGAATTACCCCCACCAGCTGTCCGGCGGTATGCGTCAGCGCGTGGTCATTGCCATTGCCCTGTCCTGCGACCCCGACCTGCTCATCTGCGATGAGCCCACCACGGCACTGGACGTGACGATCCAGGCAAGATCCTGGAGCTGATCCGCAGCATCCAGAAGGAGCGCGGCATCTCGGTCATCTACATCACCCACGACCTGGGCGTTGTGGCAAAGGTGGCCGACTATGTGGATGTCATGTACGCGGGCAAGATTGTGGAGACCGGCACCATTGATGAGATCTTCTACGACCCCAAACATCCCTACACCTGGGGTCTGCTGTCGGCCATGCCCGATCTGGACACCGCCGATGACCGTCTGTACACCATCCCGGGCTCTCCGCCGAACCTGCTGCATGAGAAGCCGGGCGATGCCTTTGCACCCCGCAACCGCTTTGCCCTGCACATCGATGATGAAGTCGATCCCCCCATGTTCAAGATCAGCGAGACCCACTATGCGGCCACCTGGCTGCTGGACCCCCGGCCCCCAAGGTGGAAATGCCGCCGGAGCTGGCCCAGCGCATCAGCCGCATGAAAGCGGATGCAGAAAAGATCAAGGAGGCGGAATAAATGGCTGCACAGAGCGCGACCCCGCTTCTGAAAGTAGAGGGCCTGAAACAGTATTTCAAGGTGAACAAGAACTTCACCGTTAAGGCTGTGGACGACGTGAGCTTTGAGATCTACCCCGGCGAGACCTATGGTCTGGTGGGCGAATCCGGCTCCGGCAAGTCCACCATCGGCCGGAGCATCATCCGGCTGTACGACCCCACCGCAGGCAAGATCACCTTTGACGGGCAGGACATCAGCGGACACCTGAGCCACGCACAGAACAACACCCTGCGCACCCAGATGCAGATGATCTTCCAGGATCCCATGGCCAGCCTGAACCCCCGCAAAAAGGTGGAGGACATCATCGGCGAGGGATTGGACATCCACCACATGTACAAGACCCCGGCGGAGCGCCGGGAGAAGGTGGAAAAAAATTCTGGCCAAGGTGGGCCTTGCCCCGGAGCACGCCGAGCGCTATCCCCATCAGTTCTCGGGCGGCCAGCGCCAGCGCGTGGGCATCGCCCGCGCCCTGATCATGAACCCCAAGCTCATCATCGCCGATGAGTGCATCTCGGCACTGGATGTGTCCATTCAGGCGCAGGTGGTCAACCTGATGAAGGATATCCAGCAGGAGACCGGCACGGCCTACCTCTTCATTGCCCATGACCTTTCCATGGTCAAGTATATCTCTGACCGCATCGGGGTGCTCCATCTGGGCCACCTGCTGGAGACCGGCACCACCGAGGAGATCTTTGAGCATCCCATCCACCCCTACACCCGGAGCCTGCTGTCGGCCATCCCGCTGCCCAACCCCGTTGTGGAAAAGCGCCGCGTGGCCGAGACCTACGATCACGCCGCCTCCGGCATCGATTACAGCCTGGGTACCAGCCACCATGTTGCGGGCAGCCACTACGTCAAGTGCACAGACGCAGAGTTTGCCCAGTGGTGCAGGTAGACCATATCCTCCCAGCAAATGCAAAGCGCCCCCGCTCACCGGTGTTTCCGGCAGGCGGGGGCGCTGCTTTTTTGCAGGAAGTTCAGAAGGTCAGCCGCATCTGGTACCACACCACGCCGCCGTGGGTGGAGCCGGAAACGCCTTCGCTGACAAAGCCGAAGCCGGCGTAATAGTGCACGAGCCTGTCCTTGCAGGTGAGCACCAGCCCCCTGCGGCCCTGAGCCTTTGCATCGGCGATGGCCCGGCGGAGCAGCTGCCCGGCCAGGCCCTGCTTCCGGTATTCGGGCAGGGTGTTCACCCCAAAGATCATCTGCCACGCCCCATGGGCATCGTGCAGGGAAGCGTCAGCGTACATCTCGTCTGTCAGGTCGGGGGTATCGGTCACAAAGCCGTCCACAAAGGAGACGAGCTTCTCGTCCTCGAACAGCAGCCAGAAGTGGTCGGCATAATGGGTCAGCCGCCCGGCAAATTCTTCTTTTGTGGCCGCCTCTGCAGCCGGAAAGCAGGCCGCCTCCACGGCGGCAATAGCATCCAGATCTTCAAAGGTGGCAGTACGGATCTTTTGCATAGTCATTCTCCAGAGTTTGATTTGTTGAGCTGAGTATACCACATCATCCCGCAAAGCGCCAGCGAAATAAAAAGAACCACCGACCGAAGTCGATGGTTCTTTTCCTCGGGTGGAGGATGATCCATCCGGGACTTCACTTCTCAAGCTCCTGCGAGTTTTCGAAGTGCTCTTGTTGGGCGTGCCTGTCGCAGACCGCGCTGCCGCTTAAAAGCCCCACTGGGGCTTTCATTGCTTCGCAAACGCGGTCCCACCCCAAACTCTGCCGGGAACGTGTATGGCAAACTGGAAGTTGTAAATACATGTTTTCCCAAGTTCTTTTGCCATATCATGTATTCTTGAATTTAACATCAAATCTACAATTCTATCAGGCTCTTACTTTTCCATTTTCCACTCTTCCATCTAAGCACCATTCCAATTGCTCTAGCGCACTCATCACCCGCCATGGCAATATATGCTCCTACCGCCAGAAGTCCCATGTGTATTCCAAGAAAATATGTTCCACCAACTGCAAACAGATACATAAATATTGCACCAATTATAACTGGAAAAATAGCATCTCCACTTGTTTTTAATGCCTGTCCATATACAAGATTTGTCACTCTTCCAAATTCAAGGAATATATCTACTATCAACAATTTTACTACAAGCTCAATCATCTGTGTATCATCCGTAAATATATGAACGATAAAACGTCCGGTCATTGCAAATGTCACAGAAAAGCACGTTGCTGTTACAAGACCATATATCACAGCTTTCCGTGTACCCCTGTCGCATTCCTCATACTTCTTTGCCCCGATTCTCCAGCCAGTCATAATAGCATTTGCCTGTGCAAGTGCTGCCCCCACACAATATGAGAAATTGGCTATCTGCATAGCATACGAACGAGCTGTAACATTCATTCCATCCGTATCCATCTGGTTCATAAAACGCACTATAAATGTCATTGCTACATTATAAAGTGCTGTCTCAAATGCAGAAGGAAACCCAATCTTAACAATCTGTGCAAGTATCCTTCGTGGTTGTTCACGTTCAGGTCTCTGCTTTGCTTTTATAAGTACAGCCCCCATTGCCGCTACAATAATAAGATTCACAGCTTTTGAAATAACTGTTGCAGTAGCAACTCCCATGACTCCCCAGTGAAACACAAACAGGAATACTGAATTCAGTATAATATTAATTACATTACCGACAACTGTCCCTATCAAGGAATGTTTTGTATATCCAAATACTCTTAAATAGCTGGAAAAAATAGGAATAAGCGCATTTAAAAAGCTTGCGCCTCCAACAATTTTAAGATATGTTTCAGCTGATTCAAGCAAAGCAGGAGCAATACTCACTGCCCTCAGTATCCCTCCTGAAAAGACAGCAAGAACAACAGATATCAAGATACCTGTCAGTGCATTAAATACAAGTCCAAGCTGTCTCGCCTGATATGCAATTCCAGGTCTTCCAGCCCCGATATTCTGTGACATCACCGCTACCATACCAGATGATATTACCCCGAACATAATGATAAAAACACCTATATATGTATTTGCTGTTCCGACAGCCCCAACAGCCTGGTCGCTTACTGATGATAACATCAGTGTATCAACCATACCTGAAAGCATATAAAATAAAGTTTCCAGACATATTGGCACAGATAGTTGTGTCAACGTTTTTCTTTCACCTTGCATGTTTTCCTCCACAAATTCCGAGTTGTTGAACTGAGCCGAGTATACCACACCATCCCGCAAAGCGCCAGCAAAACAAAAACCACCGACCGAAGCCGATGGTTCTTGTCCCCGGGTGGAGGATGGTCCATCCGGAACTTCACTTCTCAAGCGCTTGTGAGTTTCCGAAGTGCTCTTGTTGGGGTGCGCTTGTCGGGGCAACGCCTCTCCATCTGCTGTCGCAGACCGCGCTGCCGCTTAAAAGCCCCACTGGGGCTTTCATTGCTTCGCTGCGCTTCGCAAACGCGGTCCCACCCCAAACCCTGCCGGGAACGTGTACGACAAACTGGAACTTGTCGGGGCAAAGCCCTCCATCTTGCTACGCAAGACCGTTCTGTCGCTTAAAAGCCCCACTGGGGCTTTCATTGCTTCGCAAACGCGAATTTTCAAATTAGTCTTTGCAAATAACCTTTGAATCTTCACCATCAATTACAATTCCCTGACGGTTGTTAATTGGGCATAGATTCGAATCCGAAAACTCAGTCATTATTTTCTCGGTAACTTTCTTAAATGGTGCTGTAAGATAATGCGGAAGAACATAGAAATCAATCAAATCAAGCCCTGCATCATCTTCTTGTGAGTAGTCCTCCGGCTTTTCATCCATTTGCTCGATATATTGGATGCTTGGAGCGCATATAATCGCACCTGCCGACTCGCCGATCATCAATTTCCATTTGCCAATTCCTTTTTCAGTAGCCCATCAGTTCCCGTTTTACGGAGCTGGTCTATAAGGAAAAAAGAATTTCCGCCGGTAAAATATATCACATCCGCATCTTCAAAAACAGACTGTATCGTTGAATAAGCCTCCGTTGAAATATCGATTTCAGTTACGATTGCTCCCAACTTTTTGAATAATTTTCGAGCCGAGCCGACATAACCGGTGTAGCCTTCACGCAGTGAAGCTGTTGGAATAAATGCGACTTCTTATTTTCAATTTCTTCCTTTATCAGACTTCCTACACTTGAAAAGTGCGAACATAAAAATAGTTTCATCAATATTCTCCTTTATAAATTCCGAGTTGTTGAACTAAGCCGAGTATACCACACCATCCCGCAAAGCGCCAGCAAAACAAAAAAACCACCGACCGAAGTCGATGGTTCTTGTCCCCGGGTGGAGGATGGTCCATCTGGGACTTCACTTCTCAAGCTCCTGCGAGTTTCCGAAGTGCTCTTGTTGGAGCATGCTTGTCGGGGCAACGCCCTCCATCTGCTGTCGCAGACCGCGCTGCCGCTTAAAAGCCCCACTGGGGCTTTCATTGCTCCGCTGCGCTTCGCAAATGCGGTCCCACTCCAAACCCTGCCGGGAACGTGTACGGCAAACTGGAATTTATCTTTTTCTTCCTAAATATCGGCATACTTTTGATTTGTATTGCAGGTACTCATTTCCGAATGCTTCTATCAAAAAATCTTCCTCTACATTGACTATTTGTAAATGAAAAAATACCACTGCAAAACCTGTGGCAAAGCAAAGGAACCAGTTAAAGAACGAAAACAATATTCCTATATACATTAAATCAAAACCCAAAAATGCAGGATTTCTGCTAATAGAATAGATGCCTGTTGTTACCAAATTGGTCTTTTCTTCTTTTTGCACACCTGCTCTCCAATTCTCCTTCATCTGTGTAACAGAAACAATAAAAGCAAGTACACCGAACATTGTTATTACAACTCCTGTAAATTGCAACACAATATGTGCTGTTCCCGAATAAAACACAATACTGATAATCTGTATTACAGAAAGCAAATATGTGATTATTTTAAGAGCTACTTCTATAAATTTGACAAATCCCTCTTTTCCTTTTCCTAATTGGTCTGTCTTTATGCCTTGCTTTTTCTGACTAATCAGCTTTGCAAAATAGCAGATGTAGAACACTGCCATCAGTGAAATTGTAACAATTTTTATTATCATCGTGTACCTCCAAATTCCGAGTTGTTGAACCAAGCTGAGTATACCACGCCATCCCGCAAAGCGCCAGCAAAACAAAAAGAACCACCGACCGAAGTCGATGGTTCTTTTTCACGAGTGGAGCATTCTCCACAGCACTCGAACCCAACACTTCCTCACGGGTGACCGTTTTGGCATCATCCGTGAAGTTGAAATTGAGCACGACCCGGTCATCAAAGACGTAGACCGAGTTGACAAAGGTATCAATGATCTGCCGCTGGTGTTCCATGTCTCTCATGTCACCCTTGCGGAATTTTTCAAACCAGAACCGCATCCATTCGCGGGTCAGGACGGGCTTTTTCAGCTCTTCCTCCAGAATGCTGGTGTTCAGGGCTTCTTTCCGGGCTTCCAGTTCGTCCAGCCGCTGCTTGGTGGTCGGGGTCAGGATGCCCTGTTCAATGGCTTCCAGAAGGTTTGCCAGCCGCTTCTCTGTGTCCCGGAGCTGGTCTTTCAGGACAGGCAGCCGGGTGTTCTCCTGCTGCTGGGCATCCATAATCAAATCTATCAGCCGTTCGATGATTTCATCGCTGAAAATCACCTTGATGGCGGTCTCCACCACGAACCGCTCCAACGGCTCTTTGCGGATGGCTTTCAGGTCACAGTGCGCCTTTCCGTGGCGTTTGGCTTTGCCGCACTTGTAGTAATAGTAGGTGTTTCCCATGTGGCTGGTGCCGCTCTCGCCGCCCATGAGCGTACCGCACTTGCCGCAGAACAGTTTAGTGGTCAGCAGATAGCTCACATCCTCTTTTGCAGGCCGACCATGGGCGATCCTGTTCTGCTCAAAACGCTGCTGCACCCGGTCAAACAGGTCCTGGTCAACAATGGCCGGAATGCCGCCCGGCGTCACAATGTCCTTGTAGTGGTATTCGCCGATGTAGCGGCGGTTGCGGAAGATCTGGAAGAAGCTGTTCTTGACAAAGGGCTTGCCGGTACGGGTGCGCAGGCCGCGCTCGTTCAGGGATGCTGCGATTTTCTCGGCAGGCTCGCCGTTGGCGTACCGGGTGAAGATCTCCTGCACAATGGGAGCCGTTTCCGGGTCGATATGATACAACCTGTCCTCCTTGCCAATGGTGAAGCCAGAGGAACGATACCGCCGTTGTACTTGCACTGGAGGGCATTTTCGCGCTCACCGCGCGCTACTTTCAGGGCAAGTTCAGCGGAATAGTATTCCGCCATGCCGATAAGCATACTCTCCACCATAATGCCTTCAGGCCCCTGCGAAATGGGTTCCATGGCAGACACCAGATGGACACCGTTCTTCTCCAGCTGGTACTTGTAGTTCACGGCATCGTAGCGGTTCCGGGCAAAGCGGTCCAGCTTCCAGACCAGAACCACATCGAAAATTTTCTTTGCGCTGTCCTTAATCATCCTCTGAAAGTCCGGGCGGTCATCCGTCTTGGCAGAGTAGGCACGGTCGATGTAGGTGCCGACCACGGTGATACCGTTCTTCTCGGCGTAGTCCTTGCAGTCGCGCAGCTGCCCTTCAATGGACGCTTCGCGCTGGCTGTCGGAAGAATAGCGGGCGTAGATCACAGCGGTCATGGTTGCACCTCCTTGGCGTGTATTCGACTTGCTTTATAGTATCGGGTCAAGCGCAGCTTGTCAACAATCTGCGAGCAGATTGAAATGTGAAAAATACGAAACGCAGCGAAAAAGGTGAGAGCAAGAATCGTCCCGTGGCCACAAATTTTCAATTCTTGAAAATGTTGTGCCCTTCCGGGACTGCACTTCTGCGACGCTCCCGCGTTTTTGAAGTGTTCTTGTTGGGGCGTACCTGCCCCAAACCCTGCTTCTGAGGTTACGACAAACGGGAATTTGACTAATCCTACATGTGCATCATATTACACTCATGTAATTATCCTCTACATAAACAGCTTTTCCATCAGCAAGCTTAATCTCATCTTTGCCGTTCGGTAATACTGTTGTTTCAGAACCATTCCAATGGGGGATAATAGGATTGTCAATAATATGTAATCCATCTGTTAAATTTCCCGCCGCATACATACTTCCTGCACTGATTCCGACATATATAAGTCCGTTTTTAATTGCATTATTAAGTATTCTATCAAAACCAGTTCTAGACATTTCACGACAAAGCACAGATACATCACCACCACTGACAAAAACAGCATCAAATTGGTTTAATTCTTCAAAAGTTAATAGCCTTGTAAGCATAAACGGGGTTGTAACATACGAAGAATAGGTTCTTTGATAGTCTTTTGAAAGAATTAATTCCAGATTGTACACTAATATATTTTCGTACTGAATTCCCATTAGAAAGAGTTCATGAAAACATATTGCAAGCGACTCTCTTGCACCATCTGTTTCAATGCCAGCTGTTGGAATATAAAGCACTTTCACATCCTTCGGACACTTTCCAATAATATCAAAGAATTTCTCTTTCATCTTATCGGTCAACCCTGCAGATGTAAGAAATAGATGTTTTCCATTCATATTCTTTTACCTCGTCAAACTCCGATTTGTTGAGCCGAGTATACCATACTACCAGCTGAAAGAACACCCCTATATGTCAGAACTTCCCTTTTTTCTGCGTACGTGCGTACCGGCCATGTACGGACGTACGCAGCGATTAGCCTCAATGCGCCATATAGGGTGGACGATCAAGTTCGCACAAAGCGAACTTGATCCCGCAAAGCAAAAGGCAGGATACCATCGCCCATGATGATACCCTGCCTTTACTCGTTCTCGCTTACCGCTCTGCGTACTCCCTCCGCAGAACTTCCTGTAAACAAAAAACGTACCCGAACCCTTTTTCGTATAGAATCGGGTTCGAGTACGAACTGTATGGTGGACGGTACAGGACTCGAACCTGTGACCTCCTGCACGTCAAGCAGATGCTCTACCAGCTGAGCTAACCGTCCATATTCTGTTTGTGCCGCAATCAGCTTGATTATGATATCATACCGCCGGGCAAAAAGCAAGCCCTTTTTTGAAAATTCTGCAAACTTTTTGATGCCTGGTTTGCCGGGAATGGAAAATCAGCCGCCCAGCGCACATTTTGTAAACCGCCATAAGGCGTTTCCGTTGCCCTGAACGCCGGTTTGTGGTATAATACATTGATTATAATAGGAAAGGTATCGCAGAATGAGAGTTTTGGGCATCGACCCGGGTTACGCCATTGTGGGCTGGGGCGTTTTGGACTATGCGGGCAACCGGTTTGCACCGGTGGATTTCGGGGCTGTGTGCACCGATGCCGGGGTGCCGTTTGAGCAGCGGCTGGACGAGGTCTACACCGGCATCCGGGAGGTCATCGAACGGACACAGCCGAGGTGCTTGCCATCGAAAAGCTGTTCTACCAGCACAACCAGACCACTGTGATCGGCGTGGCCGAGGCCCGCGGGGTCATCCTGCTGGCGGCGGCGCAGGCGGGCATCCCCATCTACGAGTACACCCCCATGCAGGTGAAACAGGCCGTTACCGGTTACGGCAAGGCCGTGAAAAAGCAGGTGCAGGAGATGACCCGCATCCTGCTGCATCTGCCTGCTGTGCCAAAGCCCGATGATACCGCCGATGCACTGGCCATGGCCATTACCTTCTGCCATACCAACGGCAACCAGCTGAACCGCTTTGCAAGAAGGGGCGTTGGGCCGATCTGAGCCCTCTCCGTCAATGCTGCGCATTGCCACCTCTCCCGAAGGAGAGGCAATCGCGGCTTTTGGTATCAGTGGATGAGTACAGTAGCAGCTGCCCGATTCGATGCTTTGGCTCCCCCTTTGGGGGAGCTGGCGAGCGAATGCGAGACTGAGAGGGGAAGACTGCTGGAGGATAACTATGATTTACAGTCTATCAGGAAAAATCATCAAAAAGACCCTGAACGCTGTGGTGGTGAGCTGCGGCGGGGTGGGCTACTATGTGCAGTGCCCGACCAGCGTTGCGGGCGCACTGCCCGGGGTGGGCCGGGAAGCCACCCTTTACACCGTGATGAGCGTGACCGAAAATGACATCAGCCTGTACGGCTTTGCCACCGAGGAGCAACAGAGCTGCTTTGAGCTGCTGACCGCCGTTTCCGGTGTGGGCCCCAAGGTGGGTCTGGCCATTCTCAGCGTCATGGAGCCTGACCGGGTGGCGCTGGCGATCTCGGCGGGCGACCACAAGGCCTTCAAGGCGGCATCCGGCGTAGGCCCCAAGCTGGCCCAGCGCATCGTGCTGGAGCTGAAGGATAAGGTGGCAAAGGGCTTTGTGGATGGCATCAACCTTGAGGATGTGGGCGCGGCCACTGCCGCCCCCGCCGCACAGGGAGCCGGGCAGGCCATTGCGGCGCTGGTCTCGCTGGGGTACAGCCAGAGCGAAGCAGCCCTGGCCGTTTCCAAGATCGACGCAAGCCTTCCCGTGGAAGAGATCATCAAGCTGGCCTGCGGGGCATGGCAGGCAGGAGGTAATCCATGCAGGACGAAACCGCGCTCTATGGCGCAAAAATGATGCAGCCCAGCTTAACGGCGGCGGACAACGAGGAAAACAGCCTCCGCCCGCAGCATCTGGAGGACTACATCGGACAGGACAAGGTCAAGCAGAACCTGAAAATTTATCTGGAAGCCGCCAAGCGGCGCGGTGAGCCTATGGATCACATCCTGCTCTATGGCCCTCCGGGCCTGGGCAAGACCACGCTGGCGGGCATCATCGCCAACGAGATGGGGGTGCAGATCCGCATCACCAGCGGCCCGGCCATTGAGAAGCCCGGCGACCTTGCCGCCCTGCTGACCAATCTGCAGGAGGGTGACGTGCTCTTCATTGATGAGATCCACCGCCTGTCCCGGCAGGTGGAGGAGGTGCTCTACCCGGCGCTGGAGGATTACGCGCTGGATATTATGATTGGCAAGGGCCCCAGCGCCCAGAGCATCCGGATCAACCTGCCCCGCTTCACGCTGGTGGGCGCTACCACCCGTGCGGGCCAGATCACCGGCCCCTGCGGGACCGCTTTGGTGTGCTGCTCAAGCTGGAGCTGTACAGCCCCGATGAGCTGAGCCGGATCATCCAACGCTCGGCGGGCATCCTCGACCAGCCCATCACCCCGGAGGGCGCTTACGAGCTGGCCAAATGCAGCCGGGGCACCCCCCGTGTGGCAAACCGCTTCTTGAAGCGTGTCCGCGACTTTGCCACCGTGCTGGGGGATGGCATCATCGACCGGGACGTTTCCCTGATGAGTCTGAAGCGGATGGACGTGGACGCGCTGGGTCTGGACGAGCTGGACCGCAGCCTGCTCCGCGCCATCATTGAGATGTACAACGGCGGCCCTGTGGGCCTGGAAACGCTGGCGGCGGCGCTGGGCGAGGAGGCCGTGACGCTGGAGGACCTGTGTGAGCCCTACCTGATGCAGATGGGATTTCTGACCCGCACCCCCCGGGGCCGCTGTGCCACCCGCCTTGCCTATGAGCACCTGGCCTGAAAGCCCCCGAGCCCGGAAGCCCGGAGGACAACGGCCAGCAGAGCCTGTTCTGAGCCGTTTGAAGAGAGAAAGGAGGACGCTTATGCGCCCTGCAGATAGTTGGAAAGATTATGAGCTGCTGGATGCCACCGGCGGCAACCGCCTGGAGCGCTGGGGAGAGACCATCCTCATCCGGCCCGACCCGCAGGTGGTGTGGAAAACCGAGAAGCAGAGCCCGCTCTGGGCCAAGCCGATGCCATCTACCACCGCTCCAATCAGGGCGGCGGCGAGTGGGAGTACCGCCGCCGTCTGCCTGAGAAGTGGAAGATCTCCTGCGGTGAGGGCGAGGACAAGCTGACCCTCATCGTCAGCCCCACCGGTTTCAAGCACACCGGCGTGTTCCCGGAGCAGGCCGTCAACTGGGCCTGGTACGCCAGAAAGATCCGCGCGGCAGGCCGCCCTGTCAAGGTGCTGAACCTGTTTGGCTACACCGGCGGCGCAACGCTGGCCTGTGCCGCTGCGGGCGCTACTGTCTGCCATGTGGATGCCTCCAAGGGCATCGTGGCGTGGGGTAAGGACAACGCCGTGGCCAGTGGTCTGGCTGACCGGCCCATCCGCTGGCTGGTGGACGACTGCGCCAAGTTTGTGGCCCGGGAAAAGCGCCGGGGCAACACCTACGATGGCATCATCATGGACCCGCCCAGCTACGGCCGCGGCCCCGGCGGCGAGATCTGGAAGCTGGAGGACTGCATCTACGAGCTCATCAGCCAGTGCGAGGAAGTGCTGAGCGATACGCCTCTCTTCTTTGCGGTCAACAGCTACACCACCGGCCTGTCCCCCGCGGTCATGGAGTATATGCTCAAGACCACGCTGGTGCCACGCTTTGGCGGCAAGACCAGCTGTGATGAGATCGGCCTGCCCGTTTCCGCCACCGGCGGCGTTGTGCCTGCGGCGCAACGGCCATTTGGGAGGAATGAACTCCCTCAGTCACGGCTGTCGCCGTGCCAGCTCCCTCGGGGAGGGAGCCTTTGGCATGGCGGGAACGTTGACCGTTTGCCGGAAAACTTCTCGGTTGCGCCAGAGGCCCCATCTCAGAGGGGGCTGTCTGCGAAGCAGACTGGGGGAGTGTCCTGACGGCAGCCATTCTGAAAAAATGAAGAAGAACCAAGAATGGGGTACAGCCCTTTTGAGAAGGGCGCACCACCGGAAAGAGAAAACCTATGGAAGAAACGATTTTAACTGCGAAAGATCTGAAGTTCCGCTATGACCCGGAACAGCCGGACTACGCCCTGAACGGCGTGTCGGCTGAGGTGAAGCGGGGCGAATTTGTGGCAGTGCTGGGGGCCAACGGCTGTGGAAAATCCACGCTGGCCAAGCACTTCAATGCCATCCTCCTGCCGGAGAGCGGCACTGTGCTGGTGGAGGGGATGGACACCAAAGACGAGGACAAGATCTACGATATCCGCCAGACCGTGGGCATGGTGTTCCAGAGCCCGGACAACCAGATCGTTGCCACCGTGGTGGAGGAAGATGTCGCCTTTGCGCTGGAAAATCTGGGCGTGCCGCCGGAGGAGATGCGCCGCCGCGTGGATGAAGCGATGAAGATGGCGGGCATCTATGAATACCGGGAGCGTGCGCCCCACAACCTGTCCGGCGGCCAGAAGCAGCGCGTTGCCATTGCGGGCGTGGTCGCCATGCGGCCCGACTGCCTGATCCTGGACGAGGCCACCGCCATGCTTGATCCCCGGGGCCGGGAGCAGGTGATGCAGACCATCCACCATCTGAACAAGAACATGGGCATCACGGTGGTGTCCATCACCCACTATATGGAAGAAGCTGCTCAGGCCGACCGCGTGCTGGTGATGAGCAAGGGCAATGTGGTCATGGAGGGCACCCCGAAAGAGGTGTTCAGCCAGACCGAAAAGGTGCGCGCCCTGCGGCTGGATGTGCCGCAGCTGCCGAGCTGCGGGATGAGCTGGTCAAGGCCGGCATCCCCATGCCCGAGGCATCATCGACACCGGCGCGTGCGCACAGGCTCTGTATGAGCTTTTGAAGTAAGGGAGGGGACGGAAGATGGGAAGCATTATCAAAGTAGATCACCTGAGTTATGTCTATAACCCGGGAATGCCCAATGCCGTCACCGCGCTGGATGACGTGAGCTTTGAGGTGGAAGAGGGAGATTTTGTAGGCATCATCGGTGCCACCGGCTCCGGCAAGAGCACCCTCATCACCCACATGAACGGCCTGAACAAGCCCACCAGCGGCCACATCATCATCGATGGCCGCGACCTGTGGGCAGAGCCGGAAAAGATCCGGGAATTCCGTTTCCTCACCGGTCTGGTGTTCCAGTATCCGGAGTACCAGCTGTTTGAGGAGACTTGCTATAAGGATATCGCCTTTGGCCCCAGAAACATGGGGCTGGACGAGGCCGAGATCGACAGGCGGGTGCATGAAGCAGCGGACTTTGTCGGCCTGGATGAGGCGCTGCTGCAGCGCAGTCCCTTTGAGCTGTCCGGCGGCCAGAAGCGCCGGGTGGCCGTGGCGGGCGTGATGGCCATGAAGCCCCGCATTCTGGTGCTGGATGAGCCTGCCGCCGGTCTGGACCCCGAGGGCCGGGACGAGATCCTGTCTGAGGTCAAGGAATACCACAAAAAGACCGGCACCACCGTGCTGCTGGTCTCCCACAGCATGGAGGATATTGCCAAATACGCCGACCGTGTGCTGGTGATGAGCAACAAGAAGATCGCCATGTACGACACCGTGGAGAATGTGTTTGCCCGTGCGCCCGAGCTGCTGGCGCTGGGCCTGAGCGTGCCGCAGGTCACAAAGATCTTCCTCAAGCTGCGGGAGATGGGTGTGGATGTCCCGGCGGATGTTTACACCGTGCCCTATGCCGTCAAGATGATTTTGGAAGCCAAGAAGCGCCGGGACGCAGGCGAAAGCCTTGTGCTGCCCCGTGTGGATGCAAAGAAGGGGGGCGCTGCCACATGCTGAGAGATATCACCATCGGCCAGCACTTCCCGGGCGACAGCCTTGTGCATAAGTTCGACCCCCGCATGAAGCTGGTGCTGACCATCGTCTACATCATCCTGCTGTTTGCCGCGTCCAACCCGCTGGGCCTGACGCTGTCCCTTGTTTTCCTTGTGGCCATGTACGGCGTGGCGAAGATCCCCTTCAAGCTCATCACCAAGAGCCTGAAGCCCATTTTGCCCATCATCCTCTTTACCGCGGTGCTCAACCTCTTCTTTGTTTCGGGCGAGGGCGAGCCGCTGGTGCACTTCTGGGTGCTGAACATCTACGCCGAGGGCCTGCGCTATGCCATCCTGATGGCGGTGCGCGTGATGGCACTGATCGCGGGCACCAGCCTCCTGACCTATACCACCAGCCCCATTGTGCTGACAGATGCCATCGAGCAGCTGCTCAAGCCTTTGGGCAGGCTGCACTTCCCGGTGCATGAGCTGGCCATGATGATGAGTATTGCCCTGCGGTTTATCCCGACCCTGATCGAAGAGACCGACAAGATCATGAACGCCCAGAAAGCCCGTGGTGCCATGCTGGACAACGGCTCCATGATGGAGCGCGTCAAGGCGCTGGTGCCGGTGCTCATCCCGCTGTTCATCTCGGCCTTCCGCCGCGCCGATGAGCTGGCCATGGCCATGGAGTGCCGCTGCTACCGCGGCGGTGATGGCCGCACCCGCCTGAAGGTGCTGCGCTGCACCCGGCAGGATTATATCGATCTGGCGGTGTGCATCGTCTGCTTTATGGTGATCCTGAGCTCGAGATTGGTGTTCCCGAATTTTTAAAAACTCCCCCAGTCGCCTGCGGCGACAGCCCCCTCGAGGAGGGGGCCTTATAGCCTCCCTCTTTGAGGGAGGTGGCACGGCAAAGCCGTGACGGAAGGAGTTCCATGCAGAACTATCTACTTACCTTGCCTACGATGGCACCAACTACTGCGGTTTTCAGGTGCAGCCCAACGGGCGGAGCGTGGCCCAGACCTTTCAGAATGGGCTGGAAGCGGTGCTCCACAGCCGCCCCGATATCAAGGGGTGCAGCCGCACCGATGCCGGTGTCCACGCGCTGGGCTTTGCGCTGAACTTCCACGCGGAGACCCGCATCCCCCCCGAAAAGCTGCCGTTGGCCATCAACCAGCACCTGCCCCCGGATATCCGGGTGCTGTGCGCCCGGGTGGTGCCGGAGGAGTTCCACGCCCGCTATGCCGCTCATACCAAGACCTACCTGTACCGCATCCACAACCACCCCATCGATTCGCCTTTTGATGAAAAATATTACACCCGGGTGCCCCGGCGGCTGGATGTGGATGCCATGCAGAGGGCGGCGGAACAGTTTGTGGGAAAGCACGATTTTCTGGCCCTGTGCGCGGCGGGTTCCTCTGCTGCTGCCCACGGAGATACCGTGCGCACCATCACTGACTGCCATGTGACCCGGAAGGCGACGAGGTGGACATTGAGGTGACAGCGGACGGCTACCTCTATAACATGGTGCGCATTCTGGCAGGCACCCTGTGTGAGGTGGGTGCGGGCCGGATGCAGCCCGATGCCATCCCCGGCATCCTTGCCAGCCGGGACCGCAGCCAGGCCGGGCCGACGCTGCCCGCGAAGGGGCTATTTTTGAAGAAGGTGGACTACGACCTATGAGAAAAATCGCAACCGTCCGGAGAGTGACGAGCCGCTTTCGGAAGGGCGGGTCGAATATCTGGAGCTGCCCGCCAGCGTGTGCGGAACCGGCGCATCCGCCGCACGGCGGTGCTGCTGGTGCTGCTGACGGCGGTGGTGCTGTTTGCCACCGGCATCGCGGGCAGCTCGGTGGCGGCCTGAAGGACCTGACCGATACGGCCCGCATTGCCCTGTTGCCCGGCTCCGGCTGGCCCCAGCAGACCGGTGTGGCCGAGTTGGAGCAGATGGCCCCCCTGACCGGCAGCTTTGTGGAGCTGGGGGACGAGGGCTGTGTGGTCTGGTCGCGCACCGGCAAAAAGCTGAACAGCATCCAGAGCGGCTATGCCCGCCCGGCGCTGGCCGCGGGCAAGACCCGCTTTGTCCTCTACAACCGCTCCGGAAACGAGCTGCGGGTGGAGAGCCGCACCCAGAACCTTTACACCAAGCAGCTGGAAAACAGCATTTTCCTCTGCGCCATGTCGGACAACGGCACGCTGGCCGTGGTCACGGAAGATCAGACCAGCATGGCAAAGCTGCTGGTATACAGCCCCTCCATGGAGCAGCAGCTCAGCTGGAGCATGACCTCCAACGACGGCACCCCCCTGCGGATGGCCTTTTCCCCCGACAGCCGGAAGCTGGCGGCGGCAGCCGTCACCGTCAGCGGGGGACAGGTGATGACCAACCTCTACCTCATCAATCTGGCATCGGGCGATCCCGTCAGTCTGGTGAATCAGGGCGGTGTGCCCCAGTGGCTGGGGTGGACCTCTGCTTCCACGATCCTGGCTGTCTACGATACCAGGGCTGTGCTCTACAATGCGGGCGGCGGCGAGCGTGCGGTCTATGATTTTGCGGGCACGGAGCTGAAGGATGTTTCTGTGGACGCGGCAGGCAATGTGGCCCTGCTGCTGGCATCGGGGCAGGTCTCTCAGGCTGTGACGCTGGACAAAAACCTGAACGTCCAGTTCAGCGCTGCTGTCTCGGCGGCAAATTCCATTGTCCGGGCGGGGAACCTGTTCTATCTGCTGGCCGATAACGCCGTGGAGTGCTTTGATGCATCTGGCACCCAGCAGTGGAGCCAGAACCTTGACACCAGCCCGCAGGCATTGCTGGCCAACAGCAGGGATCTGCTGCTGTTCAGCGGAAATATGGTGCAGAAGTTGGCCGCACCCGCTGAATAGCCCTCTCCGTCAATGCTTCGCATTGCCACCTCTCCCAAAGGGAGAGGCGATTGCGGCTTTGAGGAAAAAGAGTGCAATTTATTTTGTGGCTTCCCCTGTCAGAAGCGTTGGCTCCCCCTTTGGGGGAGCTGGCACGACGGCAGTCGTGACTGAGAGGGTGAGCCAGTTCGGAATAAGGTTAAACGTATGTTCAAGAATCCGTCATTTATTTTTGATATCCTATGTACGGTGGTTTGGCTGGTGCTGGCCGTCCGGTATGCCCACAAAGGCTTTCTGGCCTCGGTGGTGCAGCTGACGGGCAGCCTCATCAGCTGTTCGGTGCCAGAGCCTTTTCAGGCTGGGCAGCCGGGCAGGTGTTCGAGCGCTTCCTCGCCGAAGCTTCCGGGACCAGATCGCTGCCAATATCGCCGCCGGGGGAGCCGTCAGTCTGGATGGCATTGCCCAGCGGTACGCGGGCTTTCTGCCCGAGGCGTTTCGGGCATCCATCGTGGATGCCTGCGAGCGCTCCATCTCTGCCGTCCTCAATGACAATGCCGTTGTACTGGCGGATACCATCGTCCAGAAGGTGCTGGCTCCGCTGCTGACCCCGGTGATCTCGCTGGTGCTGTTCTTTGTGGCGTTTGCTCTGCTGCGGATGCTGGTCAGCCTGCTGGTCACAGTGCTGGGGCTGGTGAACAAGCTGCCCGTGATCGGTGCAGTGAACCACTGGCTGGGCTGGGGCGTGGGCGGCATTGCCAGCCTTGTGGACATCTATCTGGTGCTCTGCGTGGTCTGGGCGCTCATTGTGATCACCGGCGGCAACCTCACCATGCTCAACGACACGGTGATGAGCGGCAGCCTTTACTATAAAGTATTCAATGTGTTCAACCGTTTGTCTGAGCGGGGAGGGAAAAGGAGGAACAATGGTCTGCATTCGATGCCAGAAGCGGCCTGCCATTATCTTTGTCCAGCGGATGGAAAATGGCCAGATGAAAAACGAGGGGTACTGCCTGCACTGTGCCCGGGAGATGCACATCAAACCGGTCGATGATCTGATGAAGCAGTTCGGCATGTCCGACGAGGACATGGATGCCATGGAAGACCGGATGGAAAACATGATGCAGGAGATGGGGGACATGAGCAGCATGAACCCCTTCTCCATGATGATGGGCATGGGTCAGCCGGACCAGAGCGAGGAGGACGGCGACCTTGTGCCCGGCTCCAGCGCCACCTTCCCGCTGGGGGTGAACGGCGGTGCCAGAACGGCAAAAACGAAAAGAAGGCGGGCAAAAACGACAAAAAGCCGCCCCGCCGCAAGTTTCTGGATACCTACTGCGAGAACCTGACCCGCAAAGCCCGGGAGGGGAAGCTGGATGATATCATCGGCCGCGACCGGGAGATCTACCGCACCATCCAGATCCTGAGCCGCCGCCAGAAGAACAACCCCTGCCTCATTGGTGAGGCGGGCGTGGCAAGACCGCCATTGCCGAGGCATTGCCGAGCGCATTGCCAAGGGGCAGGTGCCGGCAGGGCTGCAGGATAAGGAGATCTTCCTGCTCGACCTGACCAGCCTTGTGGCAGGCACCAGTTCCGCGGCCAGTTCGAGCAGCGGGTCAAGGGCCTGCTGAGCGAGGTCAAGGCGGCGGGCAACGTCATCCTGTTCATTGACGAGATCCACACCATTACCTCTGCTGGTGAGAGCGAGGGTGCCATGAATGCGGGCAACATCCTGAAGCCCGCCCTCTCCCGCGGCGAGATCCAGGTCATCGGTGCCACCACCTTCAACGAGTACCGCAAGTATATCGAGAAGGACCAGGCACTGGAGCGCCGGTTCCAGCCCGTGCGGGTGGAGGAACCCAGCGTCGCTGATACGCTGGCCGTGATGGGCGGCATCAAGCACTACTACGAGGAGCACCACCATGTGCAGGTGCCTGCCGATGTGCTGAACGCACCGTGACTCTGAGCGAGCGGTATATCACCGACCGCTACCTGCCCGACAAGGCCATCGACCTGCTGGACGAGGCCTGTGCCTGCTGCAATCTGGCCCACCCGGTCATCTCCGAGTACCTGACCATGCAGAAGGAACTGGAGGCCCTCAAGCAGGAAGAGGCCGACATGGAAAATGCCGATGTGAACGAGCCCATCGATTACGAGCGTGTGGCAGAGCGCAAGACCCGGATGGCACAGCTGGAGCGGGAATTGCCCGCCAAGCAGGCCGCGGCCGGAGAGATCCAGGTGACCATGGACGATGTGGCCAAGGTCATTGAGCTGTGGACGGGCATCCCGGCGGTGAAGATCCGGGAGACCGAGTATGCAAAGCTCGCCAGCCTTGAGACCGAGCTGAAAAAGAAGATCATCGGTCAGGACGATGCCGTGCATCTGGTGGCACAGGCGGTCAAGCGCAGCCGCGCCGACCTCTCGGGCCGCCGCCGTCCGGCCAGCTTTATCTTTGTGGGCCCCACCGGCGTGGCAAGACGGAGCTGGTGAAGCAGCTGGCAAACCAGCTCTTTGACGGCCCCGACCCGCTGATCCGGCTGGATATGAGCGAGTATATGGAAAAGTACGCCGTGTCCCGCATGATCGGTTCCCCTCCGGGCTATGTGGGCTACGAGGAGGCGGGTCAGCTGACCGAAAAGGTCCGCCGTCGCCCGTACAGCGTGGTGCTGTTCGATGAGATCGAAAAGGCCCACCCCGATGTGATGAATATCCTGCTGCAGATCCTGGACGAGGGCAAGATCAACGATGCCCAGGGCCGCACCGTGGATTTCTCCAACACCGTCATCTGCATGACCTCCAATGCGGGCAGCAGCGACCAGACCACCGCAAGTCTGGGCTTCAACCGCAGCGAGGAGGAGCGGAACGAGGAGAAGAGCCGCAAGGCGCTGAGCCAGTTCCTCCGCCCTGAGTTTTTGGGCCGCGTGGATGAGGTCATCACCTTCAAGCCGCTGAGCGAGGAGACCCTGCAGGGCATTGCCGCCCTGATGCTGGACGAGTACAAGCCCAGCATGGAGGCCAAGGGCATTGCCTACAGCTATACCCCGGCGGCACTGGCAGCGCTGGTGCACAAGAGCCAGGGCGGCAAGTTTGGTGCCCGCGACCTGCGCCGGACCATCCGCAAGGCTGTGGAGGACCCCGCCGCTGAAAAGATTATCGACGGCACCCTTGTTTCCGGCTCCACCCTGACCGTGGATGCTGAGAACGATGAGATCGTGCTGAAGTAAAGAGCAAACAGAAAGCCGCTGCACAGCGTAACAACTGTGCAGCGGCTTTTGTAGTGTATAAAACCTCTCAGCCGCCTGCGGCGGCAGCTCCCCTGATAGGGGAGCCAAGCCTGTGGGAGAGGTTACTCCACGCTGACCGGTTCCTCCGGCTTGTTGGTGGTGCGGGCGCTCGTGCGGCCCTCGGGGATGATCTCGCCTGCGGCGGTCAGGCTGATCTTGGCCAGGGTCGGGCCGACCAGCTCGTACACCAGCACCGAGAAGAGCACCACGTTGCGCACCATGTGGCCATCGGAAAGCTCCGCAGCTTCGGCGGCCATGCCCAGCGCCACACCGGCCTGCGGCAGCAGGGTGATGCCCAGATACTTCTGGATCTTCTCACTGCAGCGGGTGGCCTTGCAGCTGACATAGGAACCGGAGATCTTGCCCAGAGAGCGGGAAGCGATATAGACGGCACCAATGAGCAGGACCATGGGGTTTGCAAGGATGTTCAGGTCCAGCTCCGCGCCGGAGAGCACGAAGAACAGGATGTTCACCGGGCTTACCCAGCGGTCCAGGCGGTCCATCAGCTCATCGGAAGTGGGGCAGATGTTGCAGAACACGGTGCCGGTCATCATGCAGACCAGCAGCAGCGAGAAGCTGCAGTGGATGGGGCCGACCTTAAAGCTGACCATGGAAAGGCCCACCGTCAGCAGCACAAAGGCCACCGAAAGGCTCATGCGCTTGGAGCGGGAGTGGAAGTAGACCTCCAGCTGGTTGAGCAGCAGACCTGCCAGTGCGCCCAGACCCAGGCTGAGTACGATCTCCACCAGAGGCTCCAGAAGGATGCTGATGGGTCGATGCGGCCCTGTTCCAGCGCGTTTGCGATGCCGAAAGAGGCCGAAAAGAGCACCAGACCCACGGCATCGTCAATGGCAACCACCATCAGCAGCAGGCGGGTCAGGGGGCCGCTGGCCTTGTACTGCTTGACCACCATCAGGGTGGCGGCGGGGGCTGTGGCAGAGGCGATGGCACCCAGTGTGATGGCCGATGCCATTGAGATGACATCCGGCCGGGCGAAGTGCAGGGCAACCAGAGCGATATCCACCAGCACGGTGGTGATAACGGCCTGCAGGATGCCCACAGTGACCGCCTGCCTGCCATGCTCTCCAATGCGCTGAGCCGGAACTCGTTGCCGATGACAAAGGCGATGAAGCCCAGTGCACCTGTGTGATGATGCCGTAGCTTTCGACCTGTGCAAGGCTTCCGAAACCGAAGCCCCAGCCGCTCAGGCCCAGCCGACCCAGAAAGAAGGGACCCAGCAGAAGCCCCGCCACCAGATAGGAGGTGACGGCCGGCAGGCGGATCGCTTTCGCTGCACGGGATGCCAACAGGCCCGCAATGAGCGAAAGAGACATGCAAATGAGCAATTGCTCCATAAAATGAGATCCTCCTCAGAAATTAAGATACGTTAAAAAGTATATCTTATCTGAGGAGGAAAAGCAACATTTGTTAATTGAATTTAAAAATCTTCTGTGCAATGCGGTAGCCGCCCAGCACGAGCTTGTCGCCCTTGGGGATCTTCAGGTTGGTCACGCCGCCAAAGCCATAGCGGATGGAGCGGTAGACCCCGGCGCTGGTGTGTGCCTTGAGGTAGGCCCACAGCTCGTTCTCCTTCTGCTTGGCAGCGGCGCTGCCGTCCAGCAGAAGGAAGATGTCGCTGATGGCCATCATCATGGAGAGGTAGTGCAGCATATAGCTGCGCAGCTTCTTCTGGCCCTTGAGGCATCCAGGTCCTGGCAGTCGATCATGTGGCGGGTCACCCGCAGCTGCTGATCCACCCGCTTGACCATCACACTCTCGTTCACGCTCTGGTCGGCCCGGCCGATGAAGTAGCGGTACAGGTCCAGATCCATATAATACATGCTCTTGACAAAGGGCAGGGGCTGGTAGACAAAGATGTTGTCCACATAGAAGGTGTGCTTGGGCAGCACCATGCCGCAGTCCCGCAGCACCTGTGTGCGGTACATCACCGAGTGCATCAGCAGGTTTTGGTCGGGCCGGAAGTGGCCGACATGCGTCCAGTTGAACAGCCGGTTCTGGGGGAACACGTTGGTGTAGCGCACGGTGTGGCTGGTGTTGTCCTCCACATGCTCGTAGACATAGTTGCAGATCATCAGGTCAGGCGCGGTGCCCCGGGCAGTCAGCGTGTTCAGCTTGGCCAGCACGGTCCTGAGGGCGGCTTCGTCCAGCCAGTCGTCGCTGTCTACCACCTTATAATACAGGCCGGTGGCGTTGCGGATGCCTGATTCACGCCCTCGCCATGGCCGCCATTCTCCTGATGGATGGTCTTGACGATGGTGGAATATTTGGCAGCGTACTCGTCGCAGATGGCGGGGGTGTCATCCCTGGTGGAACCATCGTCCACCAGGATGATCTCGGCCTGCTCCCCGGCGGAGAGCAGGGTCTCGATGCAGTGGCGCATATATGCCGCCGAGTTGTAGCACGGGACGGCGAAGGTGATCAATTTCTGAGCCATACAAAATACTCCTTTGCTCTTTTCCGGCAGATGCGCAAGGCAGGGGCCGGGATGGAGATATGTACCCATATTATAGCATTTTTGTGCAGGAAATGCTATCGAACGTGGGAAATGTCAGAGATGTTTTACAATTATCCGGGGAGTTGTGGTATACTGAATGGGTTATAAACCTCTCAGGCCGCTTTGCGTCCAGCTCCCCTGGCAGGGGAGCCAAGACTTGCCTCTCCTACTAGGAGAGGCGGTATTGCGAAGCAATGACGGAGCGGTTTTGTATGGATAGGAGGAACCATGGAAAGTCCGCATAGTATTCTGAAAAAAGTCTTTGGCTACGACAGCTTCCGCCCGGGGCAGGAGGAGATCGTCTCCCGTCTGCTGGCCGGGCAGGATGTGCTGGCCGTGATGCCCACAGGTGCGGGCAAGTCCATCTGCTATCAGGTGCCGGCCCTGCTGCTGCCGGGCATCACCATTGTGGTCTCGCCGCTGGTCAGCCTGATGAAGGATCAGGTGGGGGCGCTGGTACAGGCCGGTGTGGCGGCAGCTTCCTGAACAACAGCCTGACGGACAACCAGAAGGCCCTGATGCTCCGCCGCGCCCGGGAGGGGTGGTATAAGATCATCTATGTGGCTCCGGAGCGGCTGGAGATGCCGGGCTTCCAGCGGTTTGCGCAGGAGCGGGAGATCAGCATGGTCACGGTAGACGAGGCCCACTGCATCAGTCAGTGGGGGCAGGATTTCCGCCCCAGCTACCTGCGCATCAAGCGTTGTGGACAGCCTGCCCAAGCGCCCGGTGGTGGGAGCCTTTACGGCCACCGCCACCGCCCATGTGCGGGAGGACATCCGCACCCATCTGGAACTCCACACCCCCTACGAGGTGACCACCAGCTTCGACCGACCCAACCTCTATTTTGCCACCCGCAGGGCCCTGCCCAGCGAGAAGCCCAAAGTTCTGCTCGACCTTGTGCTCAGGGAGCGGGACAATGCGGGCATCATCTATTGCAGCACCACCCGGCAGGTGGACGAGACCACCCGCCTGCTGCAGAGCCGGGGGATCCGGGCGGCAGCCTACCACGCCAAACTGGATGCGGATACCCGGCGGCAGAATCAGGACGATTTCCTCTATGACCGGGTGCAGATCATGGTGGCGACCAATGCCTTCGGCATGGGCATCGATAAGCCAAACGTCCGGTTCGTGATCCATTATAATATGCCCAAGGATCTGGAGAGCTATTATCAGGAGGCGGGCCGCGCGGGCCGTGACGGGGAGCCAGCCCGCTGCACCCTGCTCTATTCCGGCACCGATGTGCGCACCATCCGGTTCTTCATCGACAAGGAGATGGAGGCTGACAACGGCCTGCCTGCGGATGTCAAGGCCGAAGCGCACGCAAGGCAGAGGAACGGCTCAAGTACATGACCTTCTACTCCACCACGCCGCGCTGCCTGCGGGGGTATCTGCTGAGCTACTTCGGCGAGGCCGCACCCCAGAAGTGCGAGAACTGTTCCAACTGTCTGCTGGCAGCACAGGCTGCCGAACAGGTGGAGGAGCAGGCGGCACAAGCCCGCCAGCGCGCCGCGGCCAGTGCCAAAGCGGCTGGCCTCGGCCTCCCGCCGCCGTGCCGACGAAGATGCCCTCAGCGAAGCGGACGAGAAGCTGCTGGCTGCCCTCTATGCCCTGCGCAAGCGGCTGGCCGCAAAGCAGAAGCTCCCTGCCTATATGGTGTTCAATGATTCCACCCTCCGCCAGATGGCGCTGAAAAAGCCCCTGAGCGTGGAGGAATTGCTCAATATCCCGGGTGTGGGCGAGAAAAAGGCCGCCCGCTATGGGCAGGAGTTCCTGAGTGTCATTGAGGATATGGTTTCATCCCGTTAAATGACAAAGCGCCCGATTTTCCACTCGCTCTGCGTAGAGCGTGGAAATCGGGCGTTGTTTACAACGCGAGACGTATGCTGGGTGCCGCAACCCGGGCCTGGCGCGCGTCAGCGCGACTGAGAGGATTACATCGTGTGTGTAGCAAACACCTGTTCGTCCTCCCACCAGACGGGGGACTTTGCGGCAAGGCTCTTGGGCACATCCAGAAGCCGCTGGTTGGAGCTGCCCCGGAAGCGCAGGGAGATATCGTGCTGGGCTTCCACAAAGCGGCCATCCACCAGAACATCCAGCAGGCTCAGCAGCTCATCGGTGACCTCACAGCGGGCCGGGCAGGGAACACTGCCGGTCAGCTGCTCCCAGGTGTAACCGGAATAGCACCAGACGCTCTTATCCGGGTACAGCGCCCTGAAGTTGCGGACGAAGGGCAGCAGCTCCCGCTGATTCTCCGGCTCAAAAGGCTCACCACCCAGCAGGGAGATGCCTGCAATATAGTCAGGCTGGCAGGATGCAAAGATCTCATTGCGCACGGCTTTGCCGAAGGGCTGGCCGTACCCGAAATCCCATGCCACCTCGTTGAAGCAGCCCGGGCAGTGATGCCTGCAGCCCGAAACAAAGATGCTGGTGCGCACCCCCGGCCCGTTGGCAATGTCGTAATACTTGATTGTTGCGTAATTCATAGATAAAACTCCATATAAAAAGCTCCCCCTCTCGGGGGAGCTGTCAATGCGAAGCGTTGACTGAGAGGGTTACAGATGCAGCACCCGATCCTTGATCTCCTGTGTCCGGCCCTGGTTCCAGAACTGGGTGCCGATATAACCGCAGGTGCGGCGGGCAACGTTCAGCTTGTTCTGGTCACGGTTGCCGCACTTGGGGCACTCCCACACCAGCTTGCCGTCATCCTCAACGATCTTGATCTCTCCGTCGTAGCCGCAGCACTGGCAGTAATCGGACTTGGTGTTCAGCTCGGCGTACATGATGTTATCATAGATGAATTGCAGCACGCTTATCACGGCCTCCAGATTGTCCTGCATGTTGGGCACTTCCACATAGCTGATGGCACCGCCCGGGGACAGCTTCTGGAACTCGCTCTCAAACTTGAGCTTGGTGAAGGCATCAATGGGCTCCGAAACATGGACGTGGTAGCTGTTGGTGATATAGTTCTTATCGGTGATGCCGGGCACGATGCCGAACCGCTTCTGCAGGCACTTGGCAAACTTGTAGGTGGTGGATTCCAGCGGGGTGCCGTAGAGAGAGTAATCCATGTTCTCGGCCTTCTTCCACTCGGTGCACTTGTCGTTCATGTGCTGCATCACGCTCAGGGCAAAGGGCTTGGCACCGGCATCGGTGTGGCTCTTGCCGGTCATATACTTCACGCACTCATACAGACCAGCGTAGCCCAGGCTGATGGTGGAATAGCCGCCAAAGAGCAGCTTGTCGATCTTCTCGCCCTTCTTCAGGCGGGCCAGTGCGCCGTACTGCCACAGAATGGGGGCGGCATCGCTGGGGGTGCCCATCAGGCGCTGATGGCGGGCCTGCAGTGCCTTGTGGCAGAGAGCCAGACGTTCGTCAAAGATCTTCCAGAACTTCTCGAAGTTGCCGCCGGAAGAAAGGGCTACATCCACCAGATTAATGGTGACAACACCCTGATTGAAGCGGCCGTAGTATTTGGGCTTGCCGGTCTCGGGGTCCACATAGGGAGTCAGGAAGCTGCGGCAGCCCATGCAGGTGTAGCAGTGGCCCTCGCCGTTTTTGTCCACCTTGAGCTCGAGCATCTTCTTCTCAGAGATGTAGTCGGGCACCATCCGCTTGGCAGTGCACTTGGCAGCCAATTCGGTCAGGTAATAATAAGGAGTGCCGGGGCGGATGTTGTCCTCTTCCAGCACATAGATCAGCTTGGGGAAGGCGGGGGTGATCCAGACACCGGCCTCGTTCTTCACGCCCTGATAGCGCTGACGGATGGTCTCCTCGATGATGATGGCAAGGTCGGCCTTTTCCTGCGGGTTGCGGGCTTCTCCCAGATACATGAACACGGTGATGAAGGGGGCCTGACCGTTGGTGGTCATCAGGGTCACGACCTGATACTGGATGGTCTGGACACCGCGGTTGATCTCGTTGCGCAGGCGGCGCTCCACGATCTCCTTCTTGCGCTCCGGGGTAACGTCCAGCCCATCCATCTCCGCCTCGACCTCAGCGGCGATCTTCTTGCGGGAGACATCCACAAAGGGAGCCAGATGGGTCAGGCTGATGCTCTGGCCGCCATACTGGTTGGATGCCACCTGCGCAATGATCTGGGTGGCAATGTTGCAGGCGGTAGAAAAGCTGTGGGGCTTTTCAATATAGGTGCCGGAGATCACGGTGCCGTTCTGCAGCATATCCTCCAGGTTGACCAGATCGCAGTTGTGCATGTGCTGCGCAAAGTAGTCGGAATCGTGGAAGTGGATCAGGCCCTCATTGTGTGCCTTGACGATCTCCGGGTCCAGCAGAAGGCGGGCGGTCAGGTCTTTGGAAATCTCACCAGCCATATAGTCACGCTGGACGCTGTTCACGGTGGGGTTCTTGTTGGCGTTCTCCTGCTTGACTTCCTCGTTCTGGCACTCGATCAGGCTGAGGATGCGCTCGTCGGTGGTGTTGGTCTGGCGCTTCAGGCTCTGCACATAACGGTAGGTGATATAATGGCGGGCTACATCGTGGGCCTGAATGTCCATCAGCTTGTTTTCCACCATGTCCTGGATCTCCTCCACGCTCACGGCACGGTTCAGCGCCTGGCACTGCTCCGTGACATCGTTGGCGATGGACAGGATCTGCTCCTGGGTCAGGCTGCTCTTGCGGCTGACCGAATCGCTGGCCTTGGTGACCGCAGTAATGATCTTGGTGATATCAAATGGAACTTCCGAACCGTTGCGCTTGATGATCTTCATAGTGTTCCTCCGTCGTTCTATCTGTGTACAGTTCAAGCGGTGCTCTTGCGAAAGAGGCACCCGCAAAGCAGTCTTGGGATGCGTTCAATTGATGTGATTCTATGATATCACTATTTAGTGATATGTCAATGGAGAAACCACTACATTTTGTGTTTTGGCGGTTTCGCCAAATTGAGCCGAGAATCTTGGAGCAAAATTTGGGGCCAAAGCTCTTGACAAACTGTGCAAGGAAAGTGTTTGCATTCCGGGGCGTAATATCCACGGCGGTGTATACTTCTCTGGAAGTTTGGATAGAACAATACCTTATTATATAGAGAAAAATGACCGCTGAGGTCCCTGCGGCCTCCGCGTCAAGGAACGTGTAAATTGCAGTTGAAAAACTAGTCAAAAAGTCAAAGACGCAAAAAGAAACGAAAAAAGTGAAAAAAGGGGTTGCCAAACGTGTCGGGATATGGTATTATACTTGAGCGCCAAGCGCTGAGACAAAAGAATGACTTCTGAAGGCTCAGCAGGAAGCCCTTGAAAAGAACCAATAGACGCTGAAAAGTTCCGGCTGATACCGAGAAACTTAAAGTGCTCCAAGTTCAGAAAAGTTCAGAAGCTTCTGAAAAAAGTGCTTGACAAAAAATCACATCTGTGGTAAAATAATCAAGTCGTCAGCCGCAAAGGCTGAGGCGCACAGGACCTTGAAAATTGAACAATATCGAAAAACTTGTAACGGAACCTATTTTCGTGTTGGAAAAACACGTTAAACAATTCCAAACAAAGTAATTCACACAGGACGCAAGCGAT
>ENA-OQJH01000028-OQJH01000028.1-human-gut-metagenome-genome-assembly--contig:-NODE-28-length-68369-cov-19.033923_pt1 | contig 68369 bp, 70 predicted proteins | sample MGYA00242597_ERZ504763 | MGnify/ENA primary metagenome ERZ504763 (study PRJEB26092, sample SAMD00036359) | human gut metagenome | host: Homo sapiens | study: EMG produced TPA metagenomics assembly of... | reverse complement strand
CCATATTTCTCAGTCATCTCACGTAGAATACTGAATTTTTCTTCCTCAGAAAGAATATTGGCCGCACTCAGATGATAGGCCGCTTTCAAAATCCCATAAAAAATTCCGTGGAAAGTTCCAAAAGTCACTTCGCTTCTGTTCTGTCCCACGAATTTCAAAAACCGTTCTTTCATCTCTGTTGCCGCTGCTCTGGAAAAAGTTACAACCAAAATAGAAGAAGCCGGTATCTTCCCCTCATTGATCATGTATGCAGTTCTCTCCACAATAACGGAAGTTTTCCCCGAGCCGGGACTGCCAGGACCATCATAGGTCCTGACAGGTGAGTGATTGCCCGAAGTTGAGATGGATTTCTCTTCATATTTATTTGCTTAATTTCTCAATAGCTGCCTTTACTCGTTTGATTGTCTCGTCTTTACCGATGATCTCCATGATCTCAGTAGCACCGGCCGGCGTCATCTGCTTGCCGGAAACAGCAGTACGCAGAGGCCACATTACATATCCGTTCTTATAACCATGCTCTTTTACAAATGCACTTAATGTTTCAAATAACGGATCATTTGTATAATCTTCCTGTTCTTCCAGAACCGGAAGTACTTCTTTTAATACTGTAAGAGAAGTCTCTTCATTTGTCTTCATTTTCTTATGGCAGTACATGGCGGAATCATATTCCGGTACTTCCTCAAAGAAGTCAATCAGAGCCGGAATGTCAGGGAATGTTTCGATTCTGGTCTGTACCATTCCTGCAATCTTTTTGAAGTTGTAGTCTTTCTTCAGAACTTCTTTCATATACGGAAGTGCTCTCTCATAGAATTCATCCGCATCCATTTTCTTGATATACTCACCATTCATCCAACGAAGTTTCGCAATATCAAATACTGCCGGAGATTTATTGATATGATGATAATCAAATACCTGTACCAGTTCATCCAGTGTAAAGATCTCTCTGTTGTCAGAAGGACTCCATCCGAGAAGTGCCACATAGTTGATGATCGCTTCTGAAACAAATCCCTGATCAAGCAGGTCTTCATAAGAGGAATGTCCACAACGTTTGGAAAGCTTCTGGTGTGTCTCATCTGTGATCAGCGGACAATGTACATAAACCGGGATATCCCATCCGAAAGCTTCGTAGATACGGTTGTATTTCGGAGCTGAGGAAAGATACTCGTTACCTCTTACTACGTGTGTGATCTCCATTAAATGGTCATCGATTACGTTTGCAAAGTTATAAGTTGGGTATCCGTCAGATTTGATCAGAATCAGATCTTCCAGTTCCTCGTTGTTTACTGTGATATCTCCGTAGATTACATCATGGAATGTTGTAGTTCCCTCTGTCGGCATGTTGAAACGGATTACGTGTGGTTCTCCTGCATCAAGACGACGCTGTACTTCTTCTTTGGAAAGTTTAAGGCAGCGTTTGTCATAAATGGAAATCTCTTTTCCTGCCACAACACGTTTCATACCTTCCAGTTCTTCCTTCTTACAGAAACAGTAGTATGCATCACCCTGTTCTACTAACTGCTGTGCATATTTCAGATAGATTCCCTGTGCCTGACGCTCACTCTGAACATACGGTCCAAAGCCTTTGTCCTTGTCCGGACCTTCATCATGGAGAAGTCCTGTTTTTGCAAGAGTACGGTAGATAATATCTACAGCGCCTTCTACGTAACGTTCCTGGTCTGTATCTTCAATACGGAGGATGAAATCTCCGCCTTCATGTTTTGTAATAAGGTATGCATATAATGCTGTTCTTAAATTTCCAACATGCATTCTGCCTGTAGGGCTTGGTGCAAATCTTGTTCTGATCTTGGTCATAACTTTTTTCACTCCTGAATTTTTTATATATTCAAAATCTGTAAAAAAAAGACCCTGCTTAAAAGCAGCGTCTTTCTACTTTCGGGTTTATTATACGTCAGAGGCTTTCTTATTTCAAGTCGGGATGAGGGAAAATTTTAATGTTTTTTGGGAAGGGACGCATGGGAAGCAATTATGTTTGGGGGCTCAGTTTCGGAACCATTGTATTTCTAGGCATTCGGGAAGCCGCTAAAATCATGAGCCGCTCTCTCAAACTCGCTCCGTTGCAAACTCCGCTCAGACAGTGAAACGATCGGCTCATAACGCGGCTTCCCAAATACCAAGAACTACAATGAACCCTCAAATTCGCCCCCAAACATAATTGCTTCCCATGCTGACTATCGGCTATATAACATATTTAGTGTACAACAATAAAGAATATACCACTCCTGACTTTACAGAACAATTAGCCAAATAACATATCTGCTACACAACATAACTATAGTAACCCTAAGAAAGTGCATGACAACTTTCAACAAAACAGCGCAGAAAAATATTTTATTTGGAGTGCATTTGCAGGGGTCTTAGATATTCTTAGTTCTCAGAAATCCGCGTTATGAGCCGGCTGCATCACTGTCTGAGCGAAGTTTGCAACGGAGCGAGTTTGACAAGACGGCTCATGCCTTTAGCAGATTTCTGAGAGCTTAGAATATCTTAGACCCCGAAACCGCACTCCAAATAAAATATTTTTCTGCGCGTCCCTCTTGCCATTCACACGCTACATCTTACGAAATCTCTCATACCTTTCCTGCGCGATCTGTTCTCCACTTTTACCACTCTGTTTCTCCAGAAACTGCTTCATTCTAATCTTCATATACTCTGCAATTTCCGGCAAATTCTCCTCACTTGCAGGATATTCCTCCGGTATGATCCGTTCAATGATTCCCAGTTCTTTCAGATGAGCCGCCGTTACTTTCATGACCTCTGCAGCTTCCGGTGCCTTTCTGCTGTCTTTCCAGAGAATGGAAGCGAAACCTTCAGGTGAAAGGATGGTGTAGGTTGCATTTTCCATCATCCAGACTTCATTGCCAACTGCAAGTGCAAGTGCACCGCCACTGCCGCCTTCACCAATTACAACCGAAAGAACCGGCACCTTCAAATCGGACATTTCCAGAAGATTCCTTGCAATGGCTTCGCCCTGTCCCCGTTCTTCTGCTTCCAGTCCACAGAATGCCCCCGGAGTGTCTACAAATGCAATGACTGCACGTCCGAATTTCTCTGCCTGTTTCATCAGTCGAAGAGCCTTTTTGTACCCTTCCGGTGATGGCATTCCGAAGTTACATCTGATGTTTTCTTTTGTAGTATGCCCTTTACGGATTCCGATTACTGTAACGGGCTGTCCGTCCAGTGTAGCAATGCCGCCGATGATGGCATTGTCGTCTCTGACACCTCTGTCACCATGAAATTCCATGAAATCATCAAAAATGGCATCAATATATTCCGCTGCTGACGGACGGTCACTGCTTCTGGCAATCTGGACTCTGTCCCAGGCTGTGAGATTTTTTTGTTTCTTCTGCTTTTTCTTTTTGCCAAAAGTATCGAAAGATCTGGCAGATGTTTCCTGTGGAAATTCTCCGTAACATTTTCTGGTATCATGCAGTTTCAGGATCAGCGAAAGAACATCCCGCATAGAGCCTCGTTCAACAATTCCGTCGAGAAATCCATGTTCCAGAAGAAATTCCGGTCTCTGGAAACCCTCCGGCAGTTTCTGACCTATAGTCTGTTCAATGACTCTCGGGCCGGCAAATCCGATCAGTGAGCCTGGCTCTGCAAGGATAATATCTCCAAGCATGGCAAAGCTTGCTGTAACGCCACCGGTAGTCGGGTCTGTCAGCACAGATGTGTAGAGAAGCCCTGCCTGGGAATGACGTTTAATAGCTGCGGAGGTTTTTGCCATCTGCATCAGTGATACGATTCCTTCCTGCATTCTGGCACCGCCGGAGCAACAGAACAAAATGACCGGAAGTCCCTGTTTTGTTGCTTCTTCAAATGAGCGGGTGATCTTTTCTCCCACCACATATCCCATGGAAGCCATGAGAAATCTGGTATCCATGGCTCCGATCACTGTACGGATTCCTCCGATGGTGGCTTCTCCGATGAGAATTGCCTCATCAAGGTGTGTTTTTTCTCTCAGATCCTCAATTTTCTGCGGATAATCCGGATAGTCCAGTGGATTGCTGTTGTCAATTCCTGTGAACCACTCTTTAAAACTTCCTTTATCTGCGATCATTTTGATCCGGCGTTTCGCACTGATTCTGAAATATCCTCCGCATTTCGGGCACACATAGGCGTTGGATATTACGTCTTCTCTGTAAACCATTTCTCCGCACTTTGGACATTTGATCCATAAGCCTTCAGGTACGGAAACAGATGCGGCCTGTTTATGCCGGTCTTCTGAAACTGTTTTCTTAAAAAATCTCTTCAAGTTTGCCATTAAAATCCTGCTCCTTTATGTAACCCAATTTGATGTTCTTTCAGACAACAAAATAACGTTAATAACTATTAATCAAACTAATTCTGTCAAAAATTATTTTATCGATTTGCTTATCAATTACCTTTCAATAATAAATATGTAATTTCTGCTGAACTATAAAATATATTTGCACCAGTTTTCTTTTACAGATCCGGATAATGCTGCGGAATGAAATCTGTGGTGATATTTCCTTCCTGAAAATCCGGCTGATTGAGAAGTTCATACAGAAAATCCACGTTAGTTTTTACTCCTTCGATGGCAACTTCTCCAAGTGCACTGATCATCTTTCGAATGGCACTGCGGCGGTCTTTGTCATAAACAATGATCTTGGCAATCATAGAATCATAGTAGGGCGGGATTGCGTAGTCATTATAAACTGCTGTATCCACGCGGATTCCGTTTCCACCGGGAAGATGTAAGTCAGTGATCTTACCAGGGCATGGCATGAAATGTCTCTCAGGATCCTCGGCATTGATTCTGCATTCCATGGCATGACCGCGGATTTCTATGTCTTTCTGTTGAACGCTTAACGGTTCACCTGCCGCAATGCAGACCTGCTCTTTGATCAGGTCTACACCAGACACAAATTCTGTTACCGGATGTTCTACCTGGATTCTGGTGTTCATTTCCATGAAATAAAATTCTCCGGACTGATCCAGAAGAAATTCTATGGTTCCTGCACTTTCATAGCCAGCTGCCTTTGCTGCCCGTACTGCTGTCTCACCCATTTTCTTTCTCAGATCATCAGAGATTGCGATACATGGAGACTCTTCGATCATTTTCTGGTGACGTCTCTGAACAGAGCAGTCTCGTTCTCCCAGATGAACTACATTTCCGTATTTATCCGCAAGAATCTGCACTTCAACATGTCTGGGATTCTCCACAAACCGTTCCAGATACATGGTATTATCGGAGAAGGAATGGACCGACTCCTGCTGTGCTGTCTCAAACAATTTGGCAAATTCCTGTTCATTTCCGGCTACACGCATTCCTTTTCCACCGCCGCCTGCTGATGCTTTGATCATGACCGGGAAACCGATTTCCTTTACAGCTTCCAAAGCCTGCTCTACTGTGTAGACCGGTTCCTTTGTGCCGGGCACTACCGGGACTTTAGCTTTCCGCATTGTGTTTTTCGCCTCAGATTTATTTCCCATTCTGGAAATTACTTCTGCGGAAGGACCAATAAATGCCACATTACATTTCTCACACATTTCCACAAAACGGCTGTTCTCTGAAAGAAATCCGAATCCCGGGTGGATTGCTTCTGCTTTTGTGGCAATGGTAGCACTTAAGATTCGCTCCATGTTCAGATAGCTGTCTGATGACTGTGCCTTTCCGATGCATACTGCTTCATCTGCAAGCTGGGTATGCAGGGCATCTCTGTCTGCTTCTGAGTATACGGCTACTGTGCGGATTCCCATCTCACGACATGCCGGATGATCCTCACTGCAATCTCACCACGATTGGCGATCAAAATTTTATTAAACATCTGTTATGCTCCTACTGCAAAAGTCAGCTCTGCGATTACTGCTACCTTACCATCCTGGTTTGTTGCTTTTGCTTTTCCCACTCCCATGGGACCTTTTTCCTTAATGATCTCTACTTCGAGAGTAAGGGTATCTCCGGGAACTACCTTGTTCTTGAATTTTGCATTGTTGATTGATGCAAAATATGCGATCTTTCCTTTATTTTCCGGTTTACTCAGAATTGCAACTGCACCTGTCTGCGCAAGCGCTTCAACGATCAGAACTCCCGGCATAACCGGTTCCTGTGGGAAGTGTCCTGCGAAATGCGGCTCATTATAGGTAACACATTTCTTTCCTGTTGCCTTCACACCCGGCACCAGTTCTTCAATAGTATCAATCAGGAGGAACGAGTGTCTGTGGGGAATAATCTCCATGATTTCTTTTGTTGTAAGTTTCATAGTTTTTTACCTCCTTCTTCTATTCTATCACAAACATCGGCTGTCCGAACTCTACCATCTGCTCGTTTTCTACAAGGATTTCTTTTACTGTACCATCAAATTCTGATTCAATTTCGTTCATCAGCTTCATTGCTTCCACAATGCCAAGAATCTGACCTTTGCTTACTTTATCTCCTACTTTTACAAAGGGTGGATTTTCCGGAGAAGATGCTGCATAATAGGTACCTACAAGAGGAGATTTTACCACACTTCCTGTCTGTACTTCATCGTTAACAGCATTGACGGATTCTACATGTACAGCCTGCTGCACTACCGGCTGATACTGCTGAGCATCTGCCGGATCAGTATTGACTGCCATCTGCTGTACAATTGTTTTCTCTTTTGACATGGAAATATTTAAGGTATCGTCCTGCAGGTTAAATTCTGTGAGATCTGAATCGCTGACTGCGTGGATCAGTTCTAATATATTTGCCAGTTCCATTTATTTCCTCCTGCTGAAATAGCTATATTATAAGATCACTGTCGTATATTGTTTTCAAAATCACCATACCATTTATTATCTGCGTGATCAGTCTTCGTACTTTTTAATAAGTAAGGATGCGTTATGTCCGCCAAAGCCAAGAGAATTGGTAAGTGCATATTTGATATCCATCTTTACATTACCGTTTCCTACATAATCCAGGTCACACTGTTCATCCGGCACCTTATAACCAACAGTCTGATGGATCAGGCCTTCCTGAAGTTCTTTTACACAGGTGATCACTTCCACTGCACCGGCAGCTCCCAGAAGATGTCCTGTAATAGATTTTGTAGAATTTATTTTCATTTCTTTTGCGTGTTCACCAAATGTTTTCTTAATGGCAATTGTTTCAAATAAGTCATTATGATGTGTGCTTGTGCCATGTGCGTTTACATACCATACATCATCTGTGGAAATTCCTGCTTCTTTTACAGCCCATTCCATAGCTTTGGCAGCACCGGAACCGTCCTCTGCAGGGGATGTAATGTGATAAGCATCTCCTGTTGCACCATATCCGACAACCTCGCCAAGGATTTTCGCTCCACGTGCTTTGGCATGCTCCAGTTCTTCCAGAACTACCACGCCGGCACCCTCACCCATTACAAAACCGCTTCTTTCTTTGTCAAAAGGGATGGAACATCTCTCAGGATCTGTGGATGAGGTCAATGCTGTCAGGGCCGCAAAACCACCAAAGCCTGTTGGTGTGATAGCTGCTTCCGTTCCACCTGCAACCATAACATCTGCATCAGAGCACTGAATAGTACGGTATGCTTCTCCAATGCTGTGGGTTCCTGTTGCACAGGCAGTTACAACATTAATGTTCTTTCCGCGGAGTCCAAACTGAATGGAAACATTTCCGGATGCCATATTGGAGATCAGAAGAGGAATCATCAGAGGATTCAGTCTTCCTGGTCCCTTTGTGTTGAGAATTTCGCAGGATTTTTCTACCACCTGCATACTTCCGATACCGCTTCCCACGCTACAGCCTACACGGAAGGGATCTTCTTTTGTCATATCCAGTCCGGACTGCTCAATAGCTTCTTTTGCTGCTGCTACCGCATACTGGCTGAAAAGCTCCATACGTTTTGCAGATTTGAAATCCATATAATCCTTTGGATTAAAATTGTTGATTTCCGCAGCCATATGCGCTCTGTAATTTGTGGAATCAAAACGTGTTACTTCTGCAAAGTTTGTTTTTCCTTCTTTTACACTGTTCCAGAATTCTTCTACACTAAGGCCTACCGGAGTGATTGCTCCCATACCTGTAATTACAACTCTTCTCATTTTGTTCTCCTTATTTATACGTTCATACCGCCATCTACGCTGATGACCTGTCCTGTAATATAGTCTGCTTTGTCTGATGCCAGAAATACCGCTGTATTTGCAATATCCTCCGGTTTTCCGAAACGTCCCAGGATAATCTGCTTACATGCATTTTCCCTGATTTCTTCTGAGAGTACTTCTGTCATCTCTGTGTCTACAAATCCGGGTGCAATGGCATTTACCGTAATTCCCCGGCTGCCCAGCTCTCTTGCCATTGTTTTTGTCAGACCGATCACACCTGCTTTGGATGCAGCATAATTTGCCTGGCCCACATTTCCGAGGATTCCGGAAACAGAAGAAATATTGATGATCTTTCCACTTCTCTGTTTCAGCATCTGACGGCACTGTGACGGATTGTATTAAATGTACCTTTCAGGTTTACATTAAGTACAGAATCGAAATCCTCTTCTTTCATTTTCATGATCAGACCATCTTTGGTAATTCCTGCATTATTAACCAGAATATCAAGGTGTCCGTATTCTTTAACTATATCTTTGATCATTGCTTCACAGGCTGCGAAATCACTGACATTGCATTTATATATGGAAGCTTTTCCACCGTTTTCTTCGATGGTCTGTTTTACTTCCTTCGCTCTCTCTTCAGAACCATTGTAATTGATAACCACCTCTGCACCTTCCTTTGCAAGAGCAATAGCAATGGCTCGTCCGATTCCACGTCCTGCACCTGTAATCAGGGCAATTTTATTTTTCAGCATTTTACAGACACTCCTTTCTCACTTCATCCAGATCTTCTGTTTTCTCAACATGTAATGCTTTTACATTTCTGTTGATCTTTTTGAGAAATCCTGTCAGAGTTTTTCCCGGTCCAATCTCAATAAAAGTATCTACACCATCATCAATCATCTGTTCTACACACTGCTGCCAGCGCACAGAGGATGAAACCTGGCTGACAAGCAATTCCTTTACCTGCTCCGGTCCTGTCACATACTGTGCAGTTACATTTGTCACATAAGGTACTGTAAATGACTGGATTTCTACCTTCTCAAGTTCCTGTCCCAGTTTTTCCCCTGCGCCTTTGAGAAGCTCACAGTGAAATGGGCCACTGACTTTAAGAGGAATCACACGTCTGGCGCCTGCTGCCTTTAATGCCTCCCCTGCTGCTGCAACTGCTGTCTCCTCGCCTGTGATCACAATCTGTCCCGGACAGTTATAATTTGCAATGGATACAATTCCCTGTGTCTCATTGCAGATTTTTTCAATCAGCTCTGCATCTGTTCCAAGAACAGCGGACATTGCACCACCTGTAGGATATGCCTCCTGCATAAAAATTCCTCTTTTTCGCACTACAGTAAATGCATCCTCTTCCTTCATAACACCGGAGGCCACCAGTGCTCCGTATTCTCCAAGGCTCAGTCCAGCATTTACCTGAGACCTGATTCCGGCTTCCTCTACAGCTCTTAAGATTGCGATTTCTGCTGTCAGCATGGCAATCTGTGTATATTCTGTAATATTTAATCTGTCATTTTCTTCAAAGCATAAAGCTTTCACATCAAGTCCGGATGCTTTTGATGCGCTTTCAAATACTTCGCGACTTACAGCATATTTTTCATAAAAATCTTTCGCCATTCCTGTATACTGTGCGCCCTGTCCCGGAAATACAAATGCAATTTTAGACATATCATTTTCCTTTCCTTTATTTTTATGTTTATATCAGATGATAACAATTTGTTTCTGATTGCAAATTATTTTAGTTTAAAATATTTTGATACTCAAATTATAATGTCAAAAAATTCTCCCCGAAGCCATCTCTGGCTCCAAGGAGTTATTTGTCATTTCTATATGATTAAGCCTCTACGCCTTTGTTTTTCAGATAATCCATAACAGCTCCGACTGTTGTTAAATCTGTAAGATCTTCAGCCGGGATCTCAATATTGTATTCATCTTCCAGAGCCATAACCAGCTCAAACAGGTCAAGTGAATCTGCGCCAAGATCATCCTTGAAAGAAGTTTCAGCAGTAATTCCTGCTGCATCACAATTTAACTGCTCTGCGATCATTTCACTCATTTTTTCTAACATAATTTTCTCTTCTCCTTTAATTCAAGCCCCGGAATGCTTCTCTTTTTCCTGCTCCGGTTATCACTTGTTTTTTATTATTTTTGTTAAGCAGATGATGATTCTGCTTTTTCTTGTTTTCAACCTTATCATCCGTCAGACCAGTAAATACGTCTCATTTATTCAGATTTGGTTTTATCGGGATTGATTACTTTGATGTTCAAAGTATATATTCTTCCCTCCTGTTTGTCAAGCACTATTTTATTACATTTTTTATTCCTCAAATTTAATCTGCCTTGCCACACTCAGCGCAAGTCCCATCTCTGCCATAAGGAATACGATCGACGTACCTCCATAACTGATAAACGGAAGAGTGACACCTGTATTCGGCATAAGGTTTACAACAACCGCAATATTAAGAATAACCTGCAATGCTATGTGAATAAAAATCCCACTGACCATAAGTGAGCCAAACATATCCGGTGCATTCTGTGCAATAACAAACAGCCTGTATAACAGATATGCATAAAGCATCAGCACGATAAGACCTCCAAAAATCCCCAGTTCTTCACAGATAATTGAAAAAATCATGTCATTCTGTGCCTCAGGTACACTTCCCAGCTTCTGAATACTGTTTCCAAGTCCTCTGCCAAAAAATCCTCCCGAGCCAATCGCATACAATGCCTGAATTGTCTGATACCCCCAACTGTCCGCATATTCTTCCGGATGAAGCCATACCATGATTCGTCTCAGACGAAAGCTTCCACTTCCATCAACACTCACTGTTGCATTCAGAAAAATGACTCCGATCACTGCCAGCGCAATAACAACACCTGCAATAATAATAAAAATCTTAATATCCGGGTGAGCCACAAAAATCAGTCCTGCAGTAATACAGAAAATAATAATTGCTGTACTCAGATTGTCCGTAAATACATATGCAGCCAGTGCCAGTCCGCCTCCCACAACAGCAAGAACCATACAGCCCTTTAAGGTATGGACTTTCTTTCCCATATGCACGATCATATATGGGAGGCAGACAATAACTGCTATCTTGGCAAGCTCTGCCGGCTGGAACTGAACCGGTCCAAGATTCAGCCATCTCTGGGCACCATGAGAAGACTGCCCCAGCGGTGTTTTTACCAGTGCCATCAACACCAGTGCCGCTACATACAAAGCTGTGCTAAAACGGTTCAGTATCCGATAATTGAGCCTGGAAATGATCAGTGCCATGATAATACATGCCACGCTGATGATGGCCTGTTTTTAAAAAAATACATGTCGCTTCCGTAATTTATCTGAGCCATATAGGAGCTTGTACTGTACAGCATGATAAGCCCAAAACAGGTCAGCAGTACAATAACTGCTACCAGACTGTAATCATAATAATCTGTTTTTGTTTTTCGACGCGCCCTGCTCTTGGAAGATGCTGTTGAATACGACTTTTTTTGTGATTTTGTATTTTCCATTTAATCACCTGATGCTTTCTTGTTTTCTAAAATTCCCATCTGACTTTTTTATTATAACAGAAAGCTTTTTCATAAGCAATGGGGCAGTTGCCTGATTGCATCCGCCCCATTTTAGTTAAGTCTGGCTGTTCATCTTTCCCTTATTCTGTATGTCTCAGGTTTATGATATCTATTTCTCATCATCACTGATTTCAATCGGGTCAGATTCGAAAATAAATTTAACATTTCCGTCCATATCGCCGGATCTGTCTGTGAATGTTGTGTACATTACATCGTCAGACTGGATTACCTCAAATCTGTCAAGAATATCCTGAAGATCTCCGTTTACTGTATCATCCAGTTTCTTAATACCTTCTTTATAGAATTTCTTCTGTCCTTTGTTCAGTTCTTTTGCTCCGTCATTCAGATCGCTGATACCATCTTTAAGCTGATCACTGCCATCAGAAAGCTTATCTGCACCATCCATTAACGTCTGAGTGCCGGATACAAGGCTGCCTGTTCCTGATGCAAGGGTCTGTGCTCCGGATACAAGTGTCTGGGTTCCTGATGCAAGCTTAGATGCTCCGCTGTTTAATGTAGAACTGTTCGAAGAAAGCTGATCTGCTCCGCTGTACAGTGTTCCACTGTTAGATGCCAGCGTTTCCACGCCACTTGTAATCTGACCTGTTGCAGAATTGATCTGAGACATACCACTGGTCAGGCTCTTTCTTGCGCTCTTAAGAGTCTTGGCTCCTTTTAACAGTGTCTGTGCATTAACATTATTTTCGCCCTGAAGCTGTGCAATTCCATCTGTCAGTGTCTTTCCGGAACTAAGCAGTGTATCTGCGCCGGAAATCATCTGTTCTGTGCTTGCTTTTGCAAGGCTTTCATATCCACTCTGGAGAGATTTATTTGCAGTAGTCAGCTGATCAGAGCCTGCTTTCAGCTGATCGATTCCCTGCAGCATTTCCGGAAGCTGCTGTCCAAGTCCGGTAAATAATGTACTCATCTGATTTACTACTGTAGCAATCTGGGTTCCTGACTGAGCAAGCTGGGTTCCACTTGCTTTTAATGTGCCATCATTAGAAGTAAGCTCTTTTGCACCTGCATTTAACTGTGATACAGTTTCCTGCACTGTCTTCATTCCCTGAGTTAATGCCTGTAATTGCTGTTTCATCTGTTCAATACTGCTGTTGACTGCCTCTTCCTGTGCATCTGCTGTTGATTCTGCACTGGACGCAGATGCCCTTAAAGCGTCTGCTGCTGACTGTAATGCTGACGTATCAGGTGCGGAGGCTGTAATTGTGGATGTATCAATATTAGATGCACTGTCCTCAGCTGCCTGAATAGAACCTAACGCACCATCAATCGCAGCTTCTACAGCAGCTGCTGTTTCATCATCCATATTGCTGGTATCAATATTATACAAAGCAGATTCTGCTGCTTCTAGCTGACTGCTGACTGCTGCAACTCCTGCATCTACAGAAGATGCATCTACAGAAGCCTCTGCGGAATCACTGATCCAGGATTCAATTGCATCTGCCTGACTGTTCATGGTTTCAGCACTGTCATTTAACTGTCCGGACATTGCATTTGCACTTTCTTCTATTTCTGAAGCTGTGGAAGCTCCCATGTTTTCAAGTGAGCTCTCAAGCTGGCTCAGTCCTGATGCAAGCTGTTCTACACTTTCAATATACTGGCCAACTGCAGAAGTGTAATCAGAAACGCCTGTTGTATAAGCGTCATGCTGTCACTGAAATTAGCAATCTGATTTGCATCGATTTTAGATGAAAGAGCTGTCATTTTTTCTACAGCAGTCTGGATTCCATTTACAGCAGTATCAATTCCCGGAACAACCTGACCAATTCCATTCACTAAGCTCTTGATACCACCAGCATACTGACCCACACCGCCTGCAAGCTGATTAACTCCTGCAATATACTGCTGCATTCCGTCTGTCAGAGTAGTTGTTCCTGTTACATAGCTCTGCACACCGCCTGCAAGCTGATTGCCGCCTGCAACATATGCATTTACACCATCGGAAAGAGATTTCATCCCTGCCTCATAGTCCGCCATCTTGCTGTCCAGCGTATCTACTCCTGCTGTATATTGTTTGATTCCATCTGAAAGTGTGTCTGCCCCTGCTGTATAAGAGGAAACACCACTGTTTAAAGTCTGTGCCCCTGTATTCAGTGTCTGTGCTCCGCTGCTTAATTCCTTTGCTCCGTCATCCAGTTCTTTTGCTCCGTCATTCAGATCACTGACACCACTTTTCAGAGTTCCGATTCCATCATAAAATTCTTTATATTTGTCATTGAGTTTATTAGTTCCATCATAAAGATCTTTGGTTCCGTCTACCAGTTTTACTGCTGCATCCGTCAGATCTTTCATTGAATCCTTCAGCTCATCCAGTCCATCCACATCATCCAGATCAATATCTTTGAAAATATCTGTAAGTGCTACGGTAAATGTAGAATTCATCTCACAGTCTGTAACATCTGCTTCCACTGTAAATCCTTCAGGGATATTCACTTCATCTGCAATATCAGAAGACATATCCAGACTTTCTTTCATTCCCGGCATACCAAAACCGACAACAACATTTCTGCTTCCGTCAGAAATAACCTTACCGTTATCTACTGTAATATTGGAGAAATTATCTGTAGAAAGGATCATTCCTGTCACCATAACAAAGGGTGAATAAATATCAGTCTTTTTGCCATTCACTGTTTTGGTTGTTTTAGAAGTATTTGCATATGTCACTTCCATTTTCAGATGTCCTGTCTTTCCTGCCAGAGCTTCCGGAGAAACCTCAGTTCCATCCATATAATATTTAATTCCTACGGAAACCGGGAGATTTTTCTCTGTCTTTCCCTGATAATAAATATCCTTTCCATCAGTACTCCAGGTCAGATCATTTCCGTTCTGAGTAAATGTTTCATCACCTTTTACGTTTTTTATATCCTGAAGATCAGAGGCATCTTTCACCTCAGAATTGGAACTGTCTCCGGAATTTTTCAGCCAGTCAGATACTGTGACATCCGTTACTTCTCCTCCGGCAGTTGTATTTACATAAACGGTTTCTTCTTTCTGCAATCCATTATCACCTGTTGAAGCAGCTGCCATTACAGTACCTGCTCCGAGAACTACAGCCATTCCTGCTGCAAGCGTTGCTGCAGCTGCTTTCTTTCTGTTTCTGTTCATAATAACTTACTCCTTTATTCTATCTCTTTACAATAAGCTTCTTTTTAAAAATCCTGAATCACTGTTTCTTCTCTTTTGCCGGTTTCTTCTTGGCAAATCCAATAGATGTGTGGCAGATGAGAGAATCAAATATCATAAACATAGCCGGAAGTATAAACAATACCACCAGTGTACTGATCACAGCTCCACGTGAAAGCAGGTTTGTGATACTTCCAATCATATCTACCTGTGTATAAAGACCAACTCCGAAAGTTGCCGCAAAGAAGCTGCAGCCACTAATCACAATTGACTTCATGGAAGTTTTATGTGCGATGGCAATGGATTCTTTCTTACTCTTTCCAAGACCACGTTCTTTCTGGTATCTGCTGGTCATAAGGATTGCATAGTCAACAGTAGCTCCCAGCTGGATACAACCGATAACAATGCTTGCTACGAACACCACTTCCTTTCCCTGATAATAAGGAACGGACATATTGACAAAAATCGCAAACTCAATAACTGCAACCAGAATAAACGGAAGCGAAATGGATTTAAACACAACCATGATAATAATGAAAATTGCCAGGATAGAGATAGTATTTACAGTCTTTAAATCCACATCCGTAACATCCTGAAGATCCTTGGTCAGAGGTGCTTCTCCGATTACCATAGATTCCGGACTGTATCCTTTTACAATCTTCTGGATCTCATCAATCTGATTGTTTACCTCGTCTGTGGCTGTTTTATATTTGGAGCAGATAAATTCCATCTCGTACTCATCGCTTTCCAGCATCTTCTTCAGATTACTTGGGATCATGGTATCCGGGAATGCCGCACCTACGAAAGAGTCCATTCCAAGTGCCCATTTTACACCATCAACATCCTTGATCTGGTCAAGCATTTCTGTTTTTTCTTTTGATGTCAGACCTTTCTTTAATAACACCATATGAACATTATTCATATCAAAGGTTTCCTGAAGTTTGGCATTTGCCACATTACTGTCCAGCGTGGAAGGAAGTGACTTGTCAATATTGTAGTAATTCTTCAGATTGTTATTTCCATGAATTGCCGGGAAAAGCATTACCAGAAAAATGATCAGCCATACTTTATAATGCTTTGTAATAAAAGCAGATGCCTTATCAAAGCTTGGAAGCAGCGGCTTATGTGTTGTTTTTTCAATGGCTCCGTCAAAAGTAAGCACCAGAGCAGGGAGCAAAGTAACACAACACAGAACACCGATAACAACTCCCTTGGCCATTACGATACCCATATCACGTCCAAGTGAGAAGGTCATAAAGCAAAGTGCGATAAATCCGGCTACTGTTGTAATAGAACTTCCGATTACAGATTTGAAGGTTGCATTGATGGCATGTGCCATAGCCCTCTCTTTATCACCCTCAAACCGCTTCTTATTCTCCTCATAACTGTTCAGCAGGAAAATGGAATAATCCATGGTAACACCAAGCTGCAGGACTGCTGTCAGTGCCTGAGTGATGTATGAAATCTGACCAAGAAAAATATTACTTCCAAGATTATACAAGACTGCAACACCAATGCAGAGCAAAAACAAAACCGGAACTACCAGAGAATCCATTGCAAGGAGCAACACTATCAGAGAAAGGCAGGAAGCAATCACAACGTAAATCGGCATTTCCTTAAGTGCGATCTGTTTGATATCAGTAACAATGCCTGTCATTCCACTGACAAAACAATTCTTTGAAGTAATCTTACGAATCTGCGTCACAGCTTCCATGGAAGTTTCTGATGATGTTGTATTATCAAACAACGCGATCATCATAGTTGCATCTCCGTTAAAAAATGCCTCTCTCAAATCCTTCGGAAGCATTTCTACAGGAACGGAAACATCCAGGACACTGTCATACCACAGTACTTTTTTCACGTGATCAACTGCTTCGATTTTCTCTTTCAGAGCAGCTACATCCTTCAGTTCCATATCCTCCACCACTATCATGGAAAAGGCTCCCATCCCAAACTGATCTACCATAATGTCCTGTCCATCAACTGTCTCAAGGGTATCCGGCAGATAACTCAGTACATCGTAGTTGATTCTGGTCGCCGCCATACCGAGATATGAAGGGATCAGCAATGCAATTCCGATGATAATGATCAGTATCTTGTGTTTTGCAATCCACTTTCCTACCTTAATCATCTTTTTCTCCTCTTCTTTCTTTATTATTGATACTGTTTGATCATTCTATGACTAACAGTCATTTTTATTTCATGGAATGTTATATAACAAAAATGACTTTCAGTCAATAATCATTCTTCACAATTTGTCTAAATTTTTCCAGAACAAAAATGTAATATTGACTTTCAGTCATTTTTGTTTAAAATAGTAATTATATATGATCACAATATAATTACAAAGTAAGCTTATGTTGCTGTGAACAGTAAGACGCTTATTGCTTTTCGCAAACTCCGCAGCGGGACTTACCTGATTCGGTTAAAATGTTATGTATACAGTAGAGGAAGGAATGAATCTGAAATGGGAAAACTGGAGCTGAATAAAAAGAAGAAAAAAGATGCTCTTTTCAACACTGCCTTTGAACTTTTTACGACGAAGGGACTTACCAAAACTACAATTTCAGATATTGTAGATCAGGCCGGGGTTGCCAAGGGGACTTTTTACCTCTATTTTAAGGATAAATATGATATCCGGAATAAACTGGTTTCCCACAAGACCGGAGAATTGTTTTTCCGGGCCCATGAGGCTGTGCAGAATGCACATATCAGCGAATTTGACAGGCAGGTACATTTTATTATAGATTACATTCTTACTGAGTTGAATAAAGACCGTACTCTCCTGCTGTTTATTTCAAAGAATCTTGCCTGGGGTGTCTTCAAGGGTGCTTTTGAGGAAAAAATGCCTGACGACGAATATAATTTTTATCAGTCCTATCTGGATATGCTTGCTCAAAGCGGACTACATTATAAAAATCCGGAACTGATGCTCTTTACGATCATTGAGCTGGTAGGTTCCACCTGCTACAGCTGCATTCTGTATCAGCAGCCTGTGTCTCTGGCTGAGTACCGTCCTTATCTGCACAGGACTATTTCAGGAATTATGGAAACTTTTTCACAGGATCATACTACATGTGAAGTTTTGTCTTCCGACACCAAAACACATGTGGACCATACAGCATAATCACTATGGCAACCCTCATAAATGATACATTTAAAAAGATTGCTGTAAAAAAGGCAAGCCTCCGGAGCCAGATTTTTCATTCTGTATCCCGGAGCGTGTCTGAAAAATCATTCCCGCAATCTGCACGCCCCACTTTGCGGGATATTTCACCCGAATTCAGTTGCCGTAGCCCGCTACGCGCCCTCATCCGGGCACAATATCCCACAAATTGTGACGCACATCTTGCAGAAAGCCTTTTTCAGACACACTCCGGAGGTTTGTCTTTTTTATAATTTGTAGGTTTCCAGATCATCAGGAATCCAGAGATTTCCTTTATAATACTGTCTGCCTTCTTCTGTGTAGAGCTCCTTTCGTCTGGAAATATTTTTATCCTCTGTATGATACAGAATCAGATTCTCTGCTTCCAGTTTCTGTGCCAGCTCACAGGCATCCTTTACAGTAGAATGATGTTTCTCATATGGTTTGAATTTATCTGCCTGAGAGAACAGACAGAATGCTTCATGAAGAAGCCATGTGCTGTTTTTGGCATATTTCTGTTCACATTCATTATATGGCTCATCTCCACAACAGGTCAGCTTCTTTCCCTCTGCGTACTCCATGCAGAACCCAAACTGTTTTGCCTTTGTAGACAGAATATCAAAAAATGTCACCCTGTGTCCCAGAATCGTTCTATCTTCTCCGTCCTTTACTTCTTCCAGATGGACTTTGTCTCCGATAAATTTCGTTTCCTTTGGTGTGAGAAGCATCTCTGCCATCTGTTTCAGCAGGCTGATCACTTCATCATGTCCATAGATAGTCACTTCACCGCCAAACTGTCCTCTTGCCATTCCCTGACAATACATACGAAGCATCCAGATGATTCCAAGCAGATGATCGATGTGTTTATGTGTCACAAATATAATGCTGATTTCTTTCCAGCTGATTCCTGCGTCCTCCAGCTGCTTCAGAATTGTATTTCCGCCACCTCCGTCTATCATAAAATATTCTTTATCTTTATTTAGCACAAAACAGGTGTTATAGCATTTCGTCACCTTTGCATTTCCGGTTCCCAATATTGTAAGTTTCATCTTTATGTACCTCCCGACTTTCTTTGGATGCTGACACTTAGCAGGCAGCAAATATTTCCTATATATAATAGCATATTCTAAAGTAAAAAGGAATCTGTCTGTCAGACGATATGAATCTTCGTTACTGTTCACTCCGTTCACAGTAACTTAGCCAAAATTCATTCCAGATTGCCTGCGGCAATGGAATTTTGGCTTGTATGTCTCGGGATTTTGGCATATTCATGCCAAACACCTCGCGGGATAGTGGTATGTGAACAGTAACGAATCTTCACTATGGCAATGAAATTTCGCCTTGTATGAGCACGGTTTTATGAGCATGACATAAAATATAATGTAAACAGTTTTCAGAGAAGGGAATTATATATGGAAAATTATCGGATGGGATGTTCCGGCAACCGCCCTTATAACCGTACCTGCGGTATGAATATGCCTCAGCCTTCAAATAGAAATATGAACAGTTCCGAATGCTCTGTCAGAAACACGACAGACTGTAGCTGTACTATACCGGGTGTCAAAGAAAAAAACATAAAATGTTTTCGCATCTTCAGTATCTGGAACCTGCAATGGCATATGTTCCCTGCCAGAAGTTTACAGAGAATTTCCCACTGCAGTATGCATTAAATGTAGGAACCATTTTCCCACAGTTATGCAAACCATTTTGTGGAAAGAGAGGTATTCGAAGATGAAAACAGATTGCTCCCAAAAACAGTTATTAAACCGTATCGATCAGGTCAGTTTCGCAGTCAATGATATGACTCTGTACCTTGACACACATCCCTGTGATGAAAAGGCTCTGACTTACTGTCACGAACTTGTGCAGGAACGAAAAAAGCTATTAAAAGAATACGCCGAAGCATATGGTCCCCTGATTATTGACATTACAGATCAGACCGGAGAATCCATCTGGAAATGGATGGAACATCCATTCCCATGGGAAAAGGAAGGAGCGTGCAGATAATTTATGTGGAATTATGAAAAAAGGCTTCAATATCCGATCAATATCACACAACCCAATGCAAAAATTGCACAGTATATCATGAGCCAGTACGGTGGCCCATAGTGTAATACCCTATAATATATAAGAAGCAATGAAGCTGATACAATATCTTATGGGTAAGGGTACTCATTGTACCCATACTCTTTTTTTTATTTATATTTACTTTAAATCGCAAGTAAGTCTTTCCAAGTAGCAGATCCGCAAATACCATCCACTTCCAAAACTTCTTTTCTGGATTCCTGATAAGCTTTCAGAGCGTAAATCGTGTTTACATCTGCTGTCCATGTAAGTTTCAGGGCTTTGCCGTTTTTGCCTTTAAAGCCTCTGGCTCTTAATATTTCCTGTAAGAGAAGCACAGATGTATTTTTGTCTCCTGCTTTTACTGTCTCTGGGTTAAACATGTAGCTGCCTCCTTCTGGGTTTGTTGTCTTGTCTGTTTCATCTTTATCTGCAGATAAAACAATTGAATAGTCCGGTGTACAGAATTTTGTCCCTGGAAGGTTACTGTTGTAATAACTCTTCTGGCAGACCCCGCCACCATTTGCCACGATACCGGATGCTCCGGAAGTATTTCCCTCAATCGTCCAGAATCTGTCTCCGGCTACTTTTGTTACAAAGCCGGTATGGGTAAAGGTACCGCCATGTTTAAAGATAACAATATCTCCAACTTTTGGATTGGCATTCTTTACAAATAATACGCCTAAGGTTGGGCAGTATACATACGGCCAGTGCTTTAAGAGTTTCTTTGCATTATCCAGACCAAAAGCTTTCATGAAACACCAGGAGATAAACGCTGCGCACCAGGGCTGCCCTGATAGGATGGTTTTATATCTCTCCAATATTTTGTATAGTTTGCTGATCCGGCATTTCCAGTCTTGCTGTCAAGCTTACTGTTATTTTTCTTTTCCAGGTACCCGATCTCTTCTTTTGCAATTCCCAGAACTACGTTGATAGCTTCACTCTTTGTCATGACTGCGTTTTCCTTTTTTATATCTTTTGCTTCGTTATAATCTTTGTAAAATATATTTCTATCTACAGTTCCGCTGATGCCAGGTATCTTTGCTTTACTGGAATACTGCCAGCCCACACCAAAGTCCGGCCGGAGTCGTTCCTGTAAAGTACCGTTATCTGATGCCGGATAACGTGCAATCCAGAAATCGTATTTTTTCAGATGGCTACAAATTACATTCAGGTACCAATCCACATTGCAATAAATACCAAATTTATATCCCGCTGCGTGATAATCTTTTCGAATGCTTCTGCCAATTTATGGATCTGTTCAGCTCCGAGGCTTCTCTGATTATTCCATTCCAGATCCAGCCAGACCGGATACTGCAGTTTTCGCCCGTTCAGAACTTCCACTACTTTTCTGGCTTCGCTCTGTATCTCCGCAACTGTCATGGCATAAGAATACTTATATGCCCCAACCGGGATATTGTATTTCCGGCATTCAGAGAAGTTCTGCTCAAAGTAGCTATCTATCACGTTTCCCGCTTCTGTAATCCGCAGGATTGCGAACCCCATGCCGTAATCAGCAACTGTTTTCCAGTCAATTTTCCCTTGCCAGGCAGATACATCAATTCCTCTTATTTCCATGTCCGTCTCCTTTCATAGAGCGAAAAGGGATGGTTTCTCATCCCTTATTCGTCTTTATTTGCCTGTTTTACAATCTGGTTCACGTATGTAGAAAGACCAGCAATCAGTATTCCCTGTGTAATCGCTGTAAAAATTGCCATTGCAATATCCTGTCCGGTACCGCAGGTGCAGGTGGCAAACACATAGATCGCGCAGATTGCAATGCTGATTCCGCCAAGGATAAGCGGGATGTACTTATCCTTTACTGCCTGTGCCTGTTTGAGTGCCATTCCTACGAAATATAAGGCAATAGCTACTACGATGAGTTCCGGTTTTACATAGTTTGTGATCTGTTCCATGATCATTCTCCTTTTCTTTCCAGGTCTTCTATTCTATGATTCGCAACCTTAATATGTTCCTCCTTTCTCCGCCTTAACCGGCGGCTTTTCTTTCGTAATTCATATTCAGAAGAATTATATCCTGTCTCTGGATGAGCAGGCATTTGATTTCTTCTTCTGACATATCACTGGCTTTATGCTGAATTCCATTAATACGGATATTTCTTGTTACCAGTTTTAATTCTGACATCTTCCTCACCTCTTCTTTATGGTATGGGAAATGATATGTATAGGTTACTGTTTATACAAATTTAAGCAGTTTGTCGAACGACTTTCGTTGACTCTCCTCTCATATGCTCTTATCCTGTAAGTACAGAGTAGTGACCTACCCGAGTACATACGATCGGAATGTCCTCAATAGTAAGTTTCAACAACTGTATTGCTTTACAAATATCTATCTGCTTCCATGAACACATTCCATTCATCTTTAGTGCCAATATGCGCTCCGACCATCCCATTGCACTTGCGAAGTTCGACTGAGTGTTAAAAATCTCCACGATTCTTCCTCGTAGCTTGTTATAATCGAATGCCAACTTGATACCTCCTTTCCGGTTCAAGCTTTTGAATTATCTGTGTAATATCACGTCGTCCATTTTCTGCCAACATAAAATTCAATTTTTTTAACTTTTAGGTTTTTATTATTGAACTTTTGTATAATATGTGTTATATTTCAATTACGAAAAGGAGAACATTATGAAGAAAGAAAACACTGCAATTCGTTTAAAAACAATAATGAATATGCGAGGACTTCGGCAAGTTGATATTCTTAATCTGACTGTTCCATATTGTCAAAAGTATAATGTAAAAATGCATAAGTCAGATATAAGTCAATACTGTTCTGGAAAAACAGAGCCTAACCAAGAAAAGCTTTTTATTCTAGGAAATGCATTGAACGTAAGTGAAGCATGGCTTATGGGTTTTGACGTTCCTATGGAAAGAACTCCCTATAAAGCAGAATCTGTTCAGAACTCTTCCGTCTCTGCTCAGTGCAAGGAAATCATAGAAATCTGCAATCAGTTGTCTCCTCATAACCAGAGAAAGGTTCTCGCCTACTCTAAGAACCTTCTCTCCGCCCAGCAGATGGAAGAAGATCTTCTTGCAGCTCATGCCCGGACGGATGTTGAGCAAACACCCGAAGGTGTTCAGCATGATTTGGATATTATGAATGATGATTCAAAATGGGAGGAATGATATGGCATTAGATATATTGGAATTGCGTAAACTATGTATACCTAAAAACATTCGTATTACACTCCACGCAGCTAAAAGGCTGGAACAGCGTAGGATATTCTTAAAAGATGTAATAGCCTGTATTATGAATGGAGAAATCATCGAACAATATCCAGATGATTATCCTTACCCCAGTTGTTTAATTCTGGGGATGAGCATCGAAGATAAATATCTTCATGTAGTCATCGGAAATCACGAATCGGATTTGTTCCTTATAACAGCTTATTTCCCCAGTTTTGATAAATGGGAATCTGATTTCAAAACCAGAAAGGAGAATGCATAATGACTTGTTTTTACTGCAAAGGTAATATTGAATCTTCTACAACAACTTACATGACTGATTATCAGGGATGCTATATCATTATCAAGAATGTTCCTTGTGAAAAGTGTTCTCAATGTGGGGAAGAATACTTAAATGGTGAAACACTTGAACGAATTGAAGAAATTATTCAAAAAGTTAAAGGTATGCTGACTGAAATTGCAGTTGTTGACTACAAGCAAACAGCTTAGAGAGAACCGTTTTATTTTAATCGCTAAAGGGGTGATCCCAATTGAATTACGAACAATTACTGACTGCTGCCGATCAAGAAGGGTTACTTGTTAAAGAACAACCTCTTACTGAACATGATGGCCTGATCCGCGGCAGTCACATAGCAATCCGAAAGGATATAGAAACACAAGCAGAAAAATCCTGTGTGCTTGCCGAAGAAATCGGGCATTATCGCACCAGCTCCGGAAACATTTTAGACCAGAATAAGGTAGAAAGCCGAAAGCAGGAATATCGAGCTCGGCTTTATGGGTATAATCTAAAGATTGGACTTACCGGTCTGATCAGCGCTTATGAAGCAGGATGTGGGAATCTTTATGAGATGGCTGAATATCTGAACGCTACGGAAGAATATTTAAAAGAGGCTATACAGTGTTATCATTCTAAATACGGTGTATACGCTGTTGTTGATAATTATGTTATTTATTTTGAACCATTTGCGGTGATACATATGATTTCATCAGCAGATTAAAGAACGGAGCTGTTATTACCAGATTCGCTATTGGAAGAATATAGAGATTTTACTATTGAACAGATGTCTAGAATGACTGGATATCACCAAAAGCTCATAGAACTGCGAATGAGTTCTTGAATACAGGAGGTTTTTCACATGAAAAAGACATTATTAAAATATTTTACAGTTGCCCTAATTACAATCAGCACCATATCTATGCCGCTAACTGTTAAAGCAGCTCAAAAAAGTAACATTTCCATTCGGCCAAATGTAGCATACTCTAAATATGACATCACCGGTGATGGCAAAGCTGATAAAATTCGAATAAATTTCAAGTCGGAATCTTATCTGAACATTGAGGTGAATGGCAAAAAAAGTTTTAGTTTAAACGCCCAAAACATATATCTTGTAAATGCAGATCTTTATACTCTCAATGGAAATAAACATTTTTTGAAGCTAAAATGCCAAGACATTGATAATGATCACATTGATTACGACAAATTATTGACTTATAAATCTGGAAAACTTGTATCTGCTGTCAATTTAATGTCGCATCGTAAAGGTGCTTTCAATGCTCGCCATAATAGTTTTACTCAAAAAGTTGGTGCAAATTACATTCAAATCCGTATGCAGTCAATGCCAGGAGGAGTCGGTTCTATTCAATATACCATAACTTATAAACTTTCCGGAAGCTCTCTGAAGCTTTCCAAAACTACATATCCTGTCACTTATTCCAAATCATACAATCCCCTTCTTGGTGGACAAAATATGTGGAAATGTGCAAAATCATTGAATATAAAGAACGCCCCTAACGGAAATATTATCTATACAACAGATGCTTACGAAGTATGTACTGTAAATAAAATTAAATATTCTGGCGGCAGTGCCTATATATATATCCGGGCTGAGGATGCTGATATTTCTGGATGGGTAAGATGCCCTAATTCCTATACAAGCAGATTTTTTGAAGAATCCCTGTTTATTTAATTATCATTGCATTCAATAATGTCTTCAAAAAGTGCCCTTACTGGTAACAGCAACCAAACATTCTCGTTTGAACAGATGCCTCGAATGACGGGGAATCACCAGAAATTGATTGAATTGAGAATATCTAATAATTCAGATTTAGATCCGAATTATTTAATATTCTTTCACCTTATAAAGACATACATTTCAATGGTCAAAGCATATTTGATGTTTTGGGTTTTCCAAACGATTTGCTTGAACGTTTAAATCAGCTAATCACACAAAAATTCATATAAAAACCGCCCCTGCTAGTAACAGGGACGGATCAAGAATCTCCGAAGAGATCCAGTACTTTAGCAAAGATATTGTATCATCTTCGGAGCAGTTACACAAGTCGAACATTTGTATATATGTGATCACATCAATGGATTAACGAAAGGAGTTTTCATTATGCCATTACCCAAAGAACGGATTTATACAATAGATGACATCTACGCTCTTCCTGATGGCGAACGTGCAGAGCTGATTGATGGACAGATCTATATGATGGCACCACCTAATACCAGGCATCAGGTAATCGTCGGTGAACTGTATGCTACTATCCGCAATTACATTAAAAGTAAAAGCGGATCCTGTAAACCATATGTCTCTCCATTTGCAGTGTTCCTGAATGAAGATAACAAGAACTATGTCGAACCAGACTTAACAGTTGTCTGCTCACCGGACAAAGTAGATGAAAAAGGTTGTCATGGTGCACCTGACTGGGTAATTGAGGTTGTTTCTCCTGCTACCCAGAGTAAAGATTACGGAATAAAATTATTTAAATACCGGATGGCCGGAGTCAGAGAATATTGGATTATAAACCCCCTGAAAGGTATCGTAAATGTCTACGATTTTGAAAATGAATCGGGTACCGGATTGTATTCTTTCGACGATGAAATTCCAGTATGTATATATCCCGATTTATCAATTGCGATCTCTGAATTATTATAATAAAAACCGCCCCCGCTGGTAACAGGGACGGCTCAAGAATCTCCGAAGAGATCCCTTTCTTTTGGCAAAGATATTGTATCATCTTCGGAGCAGTTACACAAGCCAAACGTTTGTGTGGCTGTTATTTTTATGCTTAAAATTACATATTTTATAAAACCGAGGTGATATTTATGAGCAGTAAAGTGGCATGTCTTTACATCCGCGTCTCGACAGAGGACCAAACAGAACTTTCTCCTGATGCGCAGAAACGTCTTTTGCTGGATTATGCCCAGAAGAATGACATGATTGTTTCCGGAGACTTTATCTTTACTGAGAGTGTTTCCGGCCGGCACGCGCAGAAGCGCCCGGAGTTTCAGAAGATGATTGCCCTGGCGAAGCAGCCCTCTCACCCATTGATGTGATCCTGGTATGGAAATTCAGTCGTTTCGCCCGTAACCAGGAAGAGTCTATTGTTTACAAGAGCATGCTTAAGAAAGACAATGTGGATGTGATCAGTGTGTCTGAGCCATTGATCGAGGGACCTTTTGGCAGCCTGATCGAGCGCATCATCGAATGGATGGATGAATACTATTCCATTCGATTGTCGGGTGAGGTCTTGCGTGGCATGAAAGAAAAAGCCCTGCAAAAAGGCTATCAGACGTCTCCCTGTCTTGGCTATACTGCAGTTGGACATGGAAAACCTTATATCATTAATGAAGCTGAATATGCCATTGTCTCTTATATCATGGACCTGTATGATAATCAGAACTTAGATGAGACAGCTATTGCCAGGCGTTGCAATGATCTCGGGTACCGGACAAAACGTGGAAAACTCTTCGAGCGGCGCAGCGTTGACCGGATTCTTGGAAATCCCTTCTATTGCGGAACTGTTGTCTGGAACGGAGTGGAATTTGAAGGAAACCATGAGGTACGTCTTTCCAGGGAACGGTACGAAAAACGTCAGAAGCTGATCACTTCCCGGAAACGTCCGGTCAAGACGCGGAATGTCTCTGCCTGTAAGCACTGGCTATCCGGTCTTTTGAAGTGTTCTGTCTGCGGGGCCACGCTTTCTTACACCGGTAATAATAAGTGTCCTTATTTCCAGTGCTGGAAGTACGCAAAGGGATTTCATAAGACTTCTGTTGCCTTATCGGTCAAAAAGGCTGAAGAAGCTGTGATAAGTTATTTTGATCAGATCTTAGATGGGGCAGAATTTACATATGTATGCAAAAAGAAAAAGACTGATCATTCACTGCAGATCGAACAGTTACAAAGAGAGATCAGTAAGCTCACCATGAGAGAAAGCAGAATCAAAGAGGCTTATGAGGCAGGCGTAGATACTCTGGAAGAATATAAGAATAATAAGGATCGTCTGGTATCAGATCGGTTAGAATTGACTGCTGCCCTTTCACAGCTATTACAGGAAGAACAGGCAGAGCAGCCTGACGCAGAAGAAATCTTGAAAGAGATCCGTTCTGTTACGGATGTCCTGAAGAATCCAGACGTAGGTTATGAAGCAAAGGGAAATCTGATCAGAAGTGTTGTGGAGCAGATCATATATGATAAGGAATCCGGAAAAATGTCTTTTGACATCATTATTTCCTGAATTTCATCCATCCATAAAAAAGTGCCATTTCAGCCTTTTAACATTTTTGTAATATTTTTTCAGAATTGAAAATCCCGCAAACCCGCATAAACACTGGGTTTGCGAGGCTATTATAGGGTACTGCACTCCGGTGGCCCGGACGGTGAGATCGGCGCTTCCCTGCGTTATCTTTCCCAGCGTTTTACCATGCCGAACCGAACGACTTCTGCTTTGCTCAACGACATAGGAACAGAAGAACTCAGTCATCTGGAAATGGTATCCACTATTGTACATCAGCTTACCCGGGACCTTTCCATGGAGGAAATTGAGAAATCCGGATTTGGACCGTATTATATCGATCACACAGTGGGCGTCTGGCCACAGGCAGCAGGTGGCGTACCATTTAATGCATGTGAATTTCAGAGTAAAGGTGATCCGATCACTGATCTGTTCGAGGATCTTGCTGCAGAGCAAAAAGCCCGTTCTACTTATGACAATATTCTCAGAGTAGTCCGCAATATACCTGAGATTGCGGATCCCATCAAATTCCTGCGTGCCAGAGAAGTTGTTCATTTCCAGAGATTTGGGGAAGCTCTTCAGTCCATTCAGGAAGAACTTGATGCCAAAAAACTTCTATGCTTTTACCCCGGGATTTGATAATCCCTGCACTGCATCATGCAACAGCAATAAATAACGTACGCAGCCAAAACCTGCGACATACTGCGCGAATTTATGCGATTAGCATCGTGAAGCGTGTTACTGAGAACGGAATGAACAGTAATACGCTCCATCTTAAAAATCACAGAAATTTCATATTTGCTTTACAAATATATCCGGTGGTGCTATAGTATTCTTAGCTTAATAGCCACAAAAGTAATTGTCAAAAATATTGAGCAATTACAAACAAAAATATGATATAAAAGGGGCTGTCTCACATAGATATTATGTGACAGCCCCCTTATTGGAGGAATTATGCAGATAATTATTGTTGGGTGCGGTAAAGTTGGACGTACCCTGGCAGAACAGCTTCAGGAAGAAGAATCCGACATTACTCTTATAGACGTTTCTTCTAATGTGATCACTTCCCTTCAGGATGACATTGATGCCATGGGTATCGTGGGAAACGGTGCAAGTATCAACACGCTGGTGGAAGCAGGTATTGAGAATGCAGATATCCTGATTGCCGTAACCGGCTCTGATGAAATGAATCTCCTCTGCTGCCTGATCGCACAGAAAACCGGCCATTGCCAGACGATTGCCCGTGTCCGCAATCCTATCTATGCCAAAGAGATCAGCTTCATCAAGAAGCGTCTGGGTGTTACTATGATCATTAACCCGGAGCTTGCAGCTGCACAGGAAATTTCCCGTCTCTTACGCTTCCCTTCAGCTATCAAGATCGATACTTTCGCACGTGGTCGTGTGGAAATGCTGAAATTCAAAGTGCTTCCTGAATTTAATCTGGATGGCATGACAATCTCACGCATTACGGAAGCCCTGAAATGCGACGTCTTGTTCTGCGCAGTAGAAAGCCGGGATCATGTATCTATTCCCGGCGGTAATCAGGTGATCCACGACGGAGATATGGTTTCCATTCTTGCTTCCCCGGTGAATGCAGCAGCCTTTTTCAAAAAGATCGGCCTGAAAACCAATCAGGTAAAAAACGCCATTATTGTCGGCGGAGGAACCATTTCCTATTACCTTACAAAAGCCCTGCTTGATATGAACATCTCCGTTAAGATCATTGAACAGAATGAGTCCCGCTGTGAAACCTTAAGTGATCTGCTTCCGGAGGCAACTATCATTAACGGAGACGGAACCAACCGTTCTCTCCTTATGGAAGAGGGACTCTCACGCACAGAGGCTTTTGTATCACTCACAAACATGGATGAGGAAAATGTTTTCCTTTCACTCTTTGCCAAAACAGTTTCCAATGCCAAACTGGTTGCCAAGGTAAACCGCCTTGCCTTTGATGATGTCATTGATAACCTTGACATCGGAAGCGTCATTTATCCGAAATATATCACAGCCGACTATATCCTGCAGTATGTACGTGCCATGCAGAACAGCATCGGCAGCAATATTGAAACCCTTTATCATATCCTGGATAATCAGGCAGAAGCTCTGGAATTTGCCATCCGCGAAAATTCACCGGTAACAGGCATTCCATTATCTGAACTGAACCTGAAGAAAAACCTTCTTGTAGGTTACCTGAACCGAAATGGTCAGGTCAAGATTCCCCGAGGCCAGGATACCATTCAGGTCGGAGATACCGTTATCATAGTAACTTCTCAGAAGGGCCTTCGCGATATCACAGATATTCTGGAAAAATAAAGGAGCCGAATTATGAACTATTCCATTATTATCTATATCATCGGAATGATTCTGGAAATTGAAGCTGTATTTATGGCTCTGCCCGCAATTACGGCACTGATCTATCAGGAAACTTCCGGTGTAGCTTTTCTGATCACGATTGCTTTATGCCTGGTCATCGGGCTTCCTCTCACCAGGAAAAAGCCGACAAGAAAGGCTTTCTACACAAAAGAAGGTTTCGTGACTGTAGCATTAAGCTGGATCGTTCTGAGTATCATAGGAGCAATCCCCTTTGTGATCAGCCGAAGCATTCCAAATCCTGTAGATGCATTATTTGAAACAGTTTCGGGTTTTACTACAACAGGAGCCAGTATTCTCAGCGATGTGGAGGCACTTCCTCATTGTATGCTGATGTGGAGAAGCTTCACGCACTGGATCGGCGGAATGGGTGTTCTGGTTTTCATCCTCTCCCTTCTGCCACTTACCGGCGGTTATCATATGAATCTTATGAAAGCGGAGAGTCCCGGACCATCTGTAAGCAAGCTTGCACCAAAAGTACAGTCAACTGCCAAAATTCTGTATTCTATTTATTTCGTAATGACAGTGATCCAGATCCTGCTTCTTCTGGTCGGTGGTATGCCGCTGTTTGACTCCATATGTACAGCTTTCGGTACTGCAGGTACCGGAGGATTTGGTATTAAAAATGACAGCATGGCCAGTTACAGTACATATCTGCAGGTAGTCATTACTGTATTTATGATTTTATTTGGCGTTAACTTTAATGCTTACTTTTTCATTATCACAAAAAAAAATTTGCTCAGGCTTTTAAGATGGAAGAAGTGCGGTATTATTTCGGAATCATCGGTATTGCAATTCTTATCATCACCTGCAATATTTACCATATTTTCGGAAGTGCAGCCAAAGCTTTTCAGCAGGCGGCTTTCCAAGTTGGTTCCATTATCACAACAACCGGATATGCAACAACAGATTTTAATACCTGGCCGGAAATTTCGCGGACAATCCTGGTGCTGCTGATGTTTATCGGTGCATGTGCCGGAAGTACAGGCGGCGGCATTAAAGTATCCAGGATCCTGATTCTCTGCAAAACAGTCCGCAAGGAGCTTCATATTTTTCTGCATCCAAATGCGGTAAAGAAAATAAAAATGGACGGCAAAGCATCCCACATGAAGTTGTTCGTTCCACAAATATTTTCTTCATTGTATATATGCTGATTTTTGCATCCTCCATATTCCTGATTGCCTTTGACGATTTCAATCTGATCACGAATTTTACGGCGGTTGCGGCAACCTTTAATAATATCGGACCTGGTCTGGAACTGGTAGGACCTACCGGAAACTTCGGCATGTTCTCCTGGTTTTCAAAGCTTATCCTTACTTTTGATATGCTGGCAGGACGTCTTGAGATTTTCCCGTTACTGATATTGTTTGTAAGGGATACATGGAAAAAATTCTAAAAATATTTTGGTAAAACAAATTTTATTTTTTTACACTGTATTCATATTTTATTCATATTTATTGGATATAATGAATTGTAGAAAGATGATGAATCTTTCTTATAAATATTTTTCTTTTTCATACGCGCCGGTACGAAAGTACCGGCCTCCTTCCATTTATGGGAGTTTTTTATTTTATGGCATTTTTCTCACGCCTTCATAATCAAACGCAGGAATAAAACTCTCTCTGGCAGTTTCACCATCTTGAAAAAATCCATTTTCAATCCCAAGCTCAAATGCATAGTCCAGAACTTTTTCATATTCTCTTCTGGTTACACAACGATTCAGTTCTGTATATTCTTTCTGCTCAAAAACCGGTGTGTACTGATTCATGATACTGATATAAATCTGCTTTCCAAAAGTCTTATGTAAAAGTTTCAGAACCTTCTTTGAATTTCTTGTATGCCCCGGCAATATAAGATGTCTCACAATAGTCCCACGTTTCATATATCCCTCTGCATCAAACTGTGGCATTCCTGTCTGGCGTACCATCTCATTAACTGCTTCCATAGCCCTTTCAGGATAATCATTTGCATGTGAAAATTTCACCGCCAATTCGCTCTCCGCATATTTGTAATCCGGAAGATAAATGTCCACATATCCGTCCAGAAGTTTCAATGTCTCTGTGTTCTCATATCCACCACAGTTATAGACAACCGGAATATTAAGCCCATGCTTCTTTGCACAGTCCAAAGCTGCGATGATCTGTGGAATATAATGTGTTCCGGTTACCAGATTGATATTTGCAGCATCCTTTTCCTGCAGTTCCAGGAATATTTCTGCCAGTCTTTCCTCAGTGATCTCAAGGCCACTGTCACCAATGGCAATTTCCCGGTTCTGGCAGAAACAGCATCTCAGATTGCATCCTGTAAAAAAGACTGCCCCGGAACCTCTGGTTCCCGAAATACATGGTTCTTCCCACATATGCAAAGCTGCCCTTGCAATCTTAACCTTCTGATCCATTCCACAGTATCCGATTTTTCCGGCTGTTCTGTCTACATGGCAATTTCTCGGACATAAACTGCAATCTGCCAGTATGCAGCTTTCTGTATCATGCCTCAGAGTTTTATCTTTGTTTTCTTCTGTCTGTATTTTATTTACCTTCACTTTTCTCTTCTGTCCTTTTTTCTTTCCCCGACTTGATATCTGTGAATCACCCACTGCAAACATTTCCCACAGTTTGCTTATATCATAACCGTTCAGTGCTTTCACAGTTACAGGCGGATTGCTGAATAGTTACTATCCTTTATATCATTATACTACATTCCCCAATTACGTCTATTCATATTTCACAATTTCCTTTTTCAATCTCTTCATGATCCTTTTTTCCAACCTGGAAATATATGATTGAGAAATTCCCAGAAGGTCTGCAACCTCTTTCTGTGTTTTCTCTGCAGCATTCTCCTTTCCCAGACCAAATCTAAGGCGGATGATCGTCTGCTCACGCGGTGAAAGCTTTCTAATTGCCTTTGATAACAACGAAATCTCCACTTCATCTTCCAGACGTCTTGAAATCACATCCTCATCAGTTCCCAGAATATCAGAAAGCAGGAGTTCATTTCCATCCCAGTCTACGTTCAGCGGTTCGTCTATGGACACTTCCATCTTTGTCTTACTGTTTCGGCGAAGATACATCAGGATCTCATTCTCTATACATCTGGATGCATAAGTGGCAAGCTTGATGTTTTTTACAGGATTAAAGGTATTGATCGCTTGATCAGCCCAATCGTTCCGATTGAGATCAGATCCTCCACCCCGACTCCTGTGTTATCAAACTTCTTTGCAATATACACCACAAGCCTTAAATTATGTTCGATCAGAACAGACTTCGCTTCTTCTTCCTGCCCTGTTCCAAGCTTCTGCAGTATAAACGCCTCACGCTTCGGCTCCAGTGGTGCCGGCAGCACATCATTTCCACCAATATAAAAAACTTCTCCTGAACGGTTCATCACCATTCTTGACACTACCTGTAATGGATAACAGCTCATAGTCACAACCCCTCCCGTTAAAGTAATCTGGAATTCAAAAGTACCTCGTATTCCTTACCAAAAGCGGATGTTTCAAATGAAAATGCAAATACCGGATTGTCTATGCAGACAACCTCTGCTGGAGTCTGAATGCAGAGTCTCTCAAAAGTAACAGCCAGCATCATCCCCTGTTCTTTTCCTATACTGTGAAAAAAAGTAAAATGTGGATGAAGCCCGGCAGTTCCCGGTTTCCCAGACTCTCCGGGATTTTCTTTCAGGTGTTTTAAACAGCTTACGGTTTCTTCTGAACATATTTCAGATAAAACTTTTTCTGTCCCTACAGATACAGGTTTTCCGTTTACAGAATCCATAAGCAGATTTCCGGAATCATAAAATCCTTGAAAAGGATATCCACATCCTTTATAGTATATGGTTATCGGATAGATATTCTTTGTCCGTATTCTCATGGAATCCATCAGATATGACAACGCTGTAATGCCGGACCACGTTGCTGCTGCAAGGATCAGAAACATTTTGACTGTCAACTTATCACTGACGATCACTTCCCAGAACCCTCCACACAGAAATGCGGCAAAATACAGTGTAAGTATTGCTTTAAGCAGCAGACTTCCCCTTTTCAGATTACATCCGATCACAAGCATTCCTGCAGCACAGCCACCATGCAGCAGGACAAGTGCCGGAAGAAAAATCCCAGACTTCAGAAAAGATCGCAGATAAATGATCCAGCAGGAAAACACCGCACCTGCAGCAGCTCCCAGAAGAGCTCTTTTTCTGCTTCTTCCACATCGGAATAATATTCCTGTAAATCTGATCAATATGTAATCTATCAGGAGATTTGTGAAAAAAACTACATCTATGTATATTTCGTAATGCATTTCCTTCCCTCCGTCTGATACTGCCTCTGACTTCTCCTTCACTTCGGTAAGTGAGATTCATTATACGTGATAAAGTATGCGGATTTTGTCAAAACGGAGGAATTATGTCTTATTATTTGTCGCACTAAATCGACAGTAACTATCATACAAACCAAAATGAACATGTATTGACATATAATTGAAGTTAGAATAAAATGATAGATAATTTCTATGTTTTAGAAGGGCATCTTCTATACTGTCACAATTCAGACAGTATTTTATGTCTCTGCTACAAAACAGACTGGAGGATTTTAACATGAATAATATTACCGGACACACAGGTCTTACCGCGCTTTTAGGAAGCCCGGTGGCACACAGCATTTCCCCTTTGATGCACAATGAATCATTTCGCCTTCTCGGGCTTGACTATGTATATTTATGTTTTGATGTAAATGAAGAAACTCTTCCTGCAGCAGTTGCAGGATTAAAGACTTGCGGCATTCGCGGTTTCAACCTTACCATGCCGAATAAGAATAAAATTGTAGAATTATTGGATGATCTTTCCCCTGAAGCCCAACTGATCGGTGCTGTCAATACTGTACTGAACGATAACGGAAAGTTAATCGGATACAATACAGACGGGTACGGTTTTATGCAATCTGTACGTGATGCGGGACATGATATTACCGGTAAAAATATAACTGTCATGGGAGTAGGAGGAGCTTCGATGGCCATCTGTGCACAGTCTGCCCTGGACGGTGCGGCTTCCGTACATATTTTTGCCCGCCGCACCAGCAGATACTGGAATCGCACACAGAAATTCGCTGAGAATCTCTCTGCTAAAACAGGCTGCCAGGTCTGCCTCTTCGACAATGATGATCATACTGCATTGCGAGATTCCATTGCACAGAGTTATCTGCTGATCAATGCAACCTCTGTAGGCATGGTTCCGGATATCGACGATACCATCATCAAAGATACATCTCTGTTCCGTCCTGAGCTTGTAGTGGCAGATGTTGTCTATGAGCCACAGGAAACCCGACTGCTCAGAGAGGCTAAAGCAGCCGGATGCCAGACCTTTAATGGCATGTATATGCTTCTTCATCAGGGGGCTAAAGCTTTCCAGATCTGGACCGGACAGGAAATGCCGGTTTCTGTTATTAAGGAAAAATATTTCTCTGTCAAATAGTGATTCGCATAACAGTCACATATTTCCCATCAGCTTATCTTTGATGATTGCCAGGATTTCTCTTGGAATATATATCAGAAGTCTCCATGAACGGTATCTGGAAGGAATGGGATAAATTTCTCTGCATCCACATTTCTTTCCTATGGCCGTTCCCCGGAAAACATGAAAATTATTGGTGACAATGCCCACCGAATGATTCAGTCCGATCATTCCCAGACTGAACTTCAGATTCTCTGTTGTGTTGGTAGATTTCTCTTCCAGAATCAGTCGTTCTCTGTCAATTCCATGTTCCACAAGATAATTGCACATTGCCTGAGCTTCTGTGATAGATTCTCCGTCCCCTTTTCCTCCGGACAGAACAGCCTTAGTCTCAGGATTCTCTTCCATATACTGTAAAGCCCTCCTGGTACGTTCCAGAAGGGCTTTTGTAAGCCGGGTGCCTTCTACATGGGCACCAAGCACGATAATATATTCCAAATTTGGATGCTTACGCATTCTTACCGCAGCAATATTTATATTTCTTGCCGCTTCCGCAAGGACAAGGATCATTACGTCCGATTTTCTTTGCTTTGACAACTGTTCCTGATTTCTTCTGCTCAAGATAAAGTTCTTTTCTCTTCTCCGGTGTGAAGATCGCATCCCACTGTGGCAGTTCATACAGCCAGTCAGCTCTTGCATCTACCATGTTCTTATAAAGAAGTTCTTTATCAAAGCACAGAGAAACCTTTGTGTTCTCATCCATTGTCTCAATCGGGTTCGGAATCTTCAGACTGTCATTGATTCCATCAAGAAAACCAACCATTGTCAGAACTTCCTGTCCGTATTTCTCAGCCAGTTCCTTAACTGTACCGGTTACTACCTCATCCGGGTTGCTAAGAAGCTGCTCATAAATTCCTTTTTCAATATTAAAATAATTTGCCCAAAATCTCTGAAGTTTATTACGGTCTGCCTGCTGGTCATAGGCGATGGCACGCCACTGCTCTAAGATTGTTTTATCGCTCATTTCCTTTAATCCTCTTTTCCAATATTTCATAGGTATTATGCCTGTGCGGAAACATATGGAAAATATTCCTTCCACAAGCTTTATTATTATATCATCTTTCAGTTAAAAATACAAATGATATTCTTTGTATTTTAGTGAATTTTAAGTTACTGTTCACACACCACTAGCCCGCGAGGTGTTTTGGCATGAATATGCCAAAATCCCGAGACATACAAGCCAAAATTCCATTGCCGCAGGCAATCTAGTACATCGTTTTCGAAATAACTATACCACTCACTTGTCTGCGAATCCGATTGCACAGGTCTAAAAGCCTCAGCGTAGCCCGCTACGCCTGCGTTTTTATACCAGCACACTCGAATCCGCATTCTACGCGATTGGTATAGTTATTTACGAAACGCTGTACTAGAATGAATTTTGGCTATGTTACTGAGAACGGAGTGAACAGTAACAATTTTAATTGACGCCCAGTTTCTCCAGTTCTGCTGCTGCCTGTTTAAAAGATTTAAACTGAATTGCATGGATTCCCTGTTTTCTGGCTGCCTCACAGTTCTCCGCTCTGTCATCCAGAAATACGGATTTCTCCGGGTCAAGATGGTAGCGTCCGAGCAGGGTTTTGTAAATTTCCGGTTCCGGTTTGATCTGCTTCACCTGACAGGAGAACACTGCTCCGTCTACATATTTAAGAAACGTAAGTTTATCCTCCGTTCTCTCCAGTGTGTCAGTTGCATAATTGGAAAGAATATAAACATGATATCCTTTATCTTTCAGATATCTCACCCAAGTTTCCGCATAATCTGTTTTCTCAATTGTCTCGTCAGAACGGCGCATTACCTCCCGGATATCCTTTTCGTACTCCGGTGCAGCTTTTACCATCTGATCTACATAATATTGCTCAGTCTCGCTGCTTCTGTCTCTCTCATTCCAGGTATTGCTCTGAAATACCACTTCCGCAATTTTATCACGCTCTTCCTTCGGAAAACCAAAACTGTCCAGATAGGTCTCCCAGTCATATTTTACAAGAACCTGTCCAACGTCAAAAATAATATTCTCCATATCCGAATCCACCACCTTTTTATTCCTGTTCAGTAATTTATAAACCATCCATATTGCATAAGCCATGATGGGAACCATGATCGCCACTGCAAGCGAGGCTTTAAAATAGACCTGCGAATCTTCTCCATTCCCGAATGCAAAAATCATCGGCATACAACATGCAAGAAGCAGGATTATGATTGCGATCCATGCCCCGATTTTTTTTATCTTATTATTATCTTTTTTCATAAGCCTCCAGTTATATAAAAGACACGCCGGAGAAATTCCCCGGCGTATAGTCTTATTTACCGCCTGCCGATCAGACAGGTAAATTTATCCTTATTATTTATTTCTGTAGATGATATCGTCACGTCCCGGGCCATTGGAGATCATAGTGATCGGGAATCCGATATGTTTCTCAACGAACTCAACATACTTTCTGCAGTTCTCCGGCAGATCTTCATATTTTTTGATTCCGCGGATGTCGCATTTCCATCCCGCAGAGTCTCCAGAACCGGTTTTGCTTTCTCAAGTAGTGTAGTTGTCGGAAATTCTGTTGTTACTTTTCCATCAATCTCATATCCTGTGCAGACCGGAATTTCATCCAGATATCCAAGAACATCAAGAACTGTGAAAGCAACATCTGTAGCTCCCTGAAGACGGCATCCGTATTTGGAAGCAACACAGTCAAACCATCCCATACGTCTTGGACGGCCTGTAGTAGCACCAAATTCACCGCCGTCACCGCCACGTCTTCTCAGTTCATCTGCTTCATCGCCAAAGATTTCAGAAACAAATGCACCTGCTCCTACTGCACTGGAGTATGCCTTGCATACAGTAACAATCTGTTTGATCTCATATGGTGGAAGACCTGCTCCTACTGCACCATATCCTGCCAGGGTAGAGGAAGATGTAACCATCGGATAAATTCCATGATCCGGGTCTTTCAGAGAACCAAGCTGTCCCTCAAGAAGAACTTCTTTACCTTCTTTTAATGCGTTCCACAGATACAGGGATACGTCACATACATATGGTTCAACCATTTTCTTATATTCCATAAGTTCAGCAAATAATTCATCCACATTAAGAAGCGGTTTGTGATATAAATGTTCAAGAAGAACATTCTTTGTCGCACATACACTTGCAAGTTTTTCTTTCAGATGTTCTTCATCAAAAAGTTCACTTACCTGGAAACCAATCTTTGCATATTTGTCTGAGTAGAACGGAGCAATACCTGACTTGGTAGATCCGAAAGATTTGCCGCCCAGACGTTCTTCCTCATACTGGTCAAAAAGAATATGGTATGGCATAACCATCTGTGCTCTCTCGGAGATAAGGATCTTCGGAGCCGGAACACCTCTGCTTACCACTTCATTGTACTCTTTGAAAAATACCGGGATATTCAGTGCAACACCGTTGCCGATCACACTTGTAGTATGATCATAAAACACACCTGACGGCAGAGTATGAAGGGCAAATTTACCATAGTTATTTACGATTGTATGACCTGCATTTGCACCACCCTGAAATCTTACGATAATATCAGCCTTCTCAGCGAGCATATCGGTAATCTTACCTTTACCTTCATCTCCCCAGTTAGCACCAACAACTGCTTTTACCATTATATAATTCCTCCTGTATTTACCGCTTACTGTTTACCCGACCTTGCAGAATGACCTGCCGGATATCATCAGGAAACAGCAACGCTTATTATCTTTATATCAGATTCTGTAATATTCCAAACCGTTATGTTAAGTATTTACTGATCAGACATTGATCTCAGCTTTCACTCCCAGAAGTTCCTTATGGGAATCGAGGATCGGCTGAACTACTGTATTTACAAATCTCTCTGTCTGCTCTTTGGCACGTCCGATATATTTCTTCGGATCCATGGATCTCTGCAGATCTTCCAGAGAAAGGTTGAATGCAGGATCTGCTGCGATCAGTTCCAGCAGATTATTATCTTTGCCTTCTACCTTGACAGTCTTTCCGGCTTCCATGGAAAGCTCACGGATACGCTCATGAAGTTCCTGACGGTCACCGCCTGCTTTTACAGCATCCATCATGATATTCTCTGTAGCCATGAACGGAAGCTCTGCCATCATATGTTTCTCGATAACCTTCGGATAAACAACCAATCCATCTACAACATTAAGACAGAGGTCAAGGATTCCGTCAATAGCAAGGAAACCTTCCGGAATACTCAGACGCTTATTTGCAGAGTCATCCAGAGTTCTCTCAAACCACTGAGTTGCAGATGTGATCGCCGGGTTAAGGGCATCTACCATTACATATCTGGAAAGGGAAGCAATACGCTCACTTCTCATAGGATTTCTCTTATACGCCATTGCGGATGAGCCGATCTGAGATTTCTCAAATGGTTCTTCTACTTCCTTCAGATGCTGAAGAAGGCGGATATCATTGGACATCTTGTGTGCACTTGCTGCAATTCCTGCAAGAATATTGGCAACACGTGTATCTACCTTACGGGAATAGGTCTGTCCGGATACCGGATAGCATTCCTTAAATCCCATCTTCTCTGCGATCATCGGATCAATCTTGTCGATAGTCTCCTGATCTCCGTCAAACAGTTCCAGAAAGCTTGCCTGTGTTCCGGTTGTACCTTTGGATCCCAGAAGCTTCATTGTTCCCAGAACATACTCCAGATCCTCCAGATCAAGCAGGAATTCCTGTGTCCAGAGTGTTGCACGCTTACCTACTGTAGTAGGCTGTGCAGGCTGAAAATGTGTAAATGCCAGAGTAGGCTGATCTTTATATTTATCAGCGAAAGCAGAAAGCTCGGCAATAACATTGACCAGTTTCTTCTTCACAAGCTTTAATGCTTCTGTCATTACAATAATGTCTGTATTATCACCTACATAACAGGAGGTTGCTCCCAGATGGATGATCCCTTTTGCTTTCGGGCACTGTACGCCATACGCATATACGTGAGACATAACATCATGACGCACCTGACGTTCACGTTCCTTTGCAACGTCATAATTGATATCCTCTGCATGTGCCTTCAGTTCATCAATCTGCTCCTGTGTAATGTTAAGGCCAAGCTCTTTCTCTGTCTCAGCAAGTGCGATCCAGAGTCTTCTCCATGTGCGGAATTTCATATCCGGGGAAAAAATATACTGCATTTCTTTGCTGGCATAACGTTCTGATAAAGGACTTACATATCTGTCTGTACTCATCTTCACTCTCCTGTTTTTTATAGGATATTATTTTTAATCCTTTTATTTCACTTCTGTACGTACGTTTTTCTCAACCACGTACGTTGAAATTATATAACATCATTCCTCTAAAAGCAACCACAAAAACCTTATCCCTGATGGAATTTACCAAGAAATTCTTTCATTCTCGCATGTTCTGATTCAAATACCTCTTTTGGACTCCCCTCAACTGCGATCAGTCCCTTATCCATAAAAATAATATGATCAGAGATATCTCTTGCAAATGTCATCTCATGAGTAACGATCACCATAGTGATGTGTTCTGCTGCCAGATCTTTGATTACCTTAAGAATTTCACTCGTAAGCTCCGGATCAAGGCAGAAGTAGGCTCATCAAAAAACAGGATCTTCGGATTCATACATAATGCTCTGGCAATAGAGACACGCTGCTGTTGGCCGCCGGAAAGCTGAAACGGATATGCATTCTCTCTGTCTGCAAGCCCCATCTGCTTTAACAGAGTTCTTGCCTGTGCATAAACCTCTTCTTTCTTTCTCTTCTGCACTCTGATCGGAGCATCTGTGATATTTTTCAGTACGGAAAAATGGGGGAAAAGATTAAAGTTCTGAAATACCAGTCCCACATCCCCCTGCTTGATGATCTCACCGCTGTCCGGTGTCTCAAGACCGGTGGCACAGCGGAGAAGTGTGGATTTACCGGAACCGGAAGGTCCGATAATACTAAGAACCTCACCCTCCTCTACCTGAAGTGAAATGTCTTTTAATACTTCAAGGCTGCCGAAGCTCTTCTTTATGTTTTTCATTTCAAATAATACCATAGCAAATATTCCTCTTAAATTAAATAATGTCAGAGTCAAAAATATTTTATAACCCAGCCGCCTGTCAGCGATAATAATTCAGTTTTTTCTCAATCTTATCCATTACAATCGCAACAAGAAGATTGAACACAAAATAGAAAACAGCAGCGATCACAAAAGGCATCATAGTCGTCTGTGCACTTGCAATCTGTTTTGCAATTGTAAACATCTCCGAAACAGCAACAACAAATGCCAGTGACGTATCCTTTACCAGTGTGATAACCTCATTTGTCACAGATGGAAGGATTCTCTTGATCACCTGCGGCAGGATGATCCTGAAAAATGTCTGGGCTTTGCTGTATCCCAGGATCTTTGCAGCCTCATACTGTCCCGCTGAAATAGATTCGATTCCTCCTCTGTAAATCTCCGCAAAATATGCAGCATAGTTAATACTGAATGCAATAAACACAGCGATCAGGCTGTATCCCATGGAAATACGGATTCCAAAAATAAAGTATGGTCCGAAATACACAACCATCAATTGCAGCATTAACGGGGTTCCACGCATAACTGATATGTAGCAGACACAATTCCACGTATCGCCAGATTCTTGGACATTCTGCCAAAGCAGATCAGAAGTCCCAGCGGAAGTGAAAAAAGTAATGTCACTACAAAAATCTCTACAGAAACTACCATACCACTGGCAAGCTGCTGCAGCATTACACTTAAAGACATAAGCTTTCCTCCTGAAAAATTTCTCCTGTACAGTAAGAAAAGAGGGTGCACAAAATGTACCCTCCATTCCTTTATAATGCGGACAGCCTGCACAGATCTGTCCTCTTGTATCATAACTGTTTTTGTTCCGGCTGACTATTCAGCATCTTTCGCTGTATCAGCTGTATCTTCTTTTGCTGTGTCTGCATCGGAAGCATCATCCTCTGCTGCATCATCTTTTTTATCATCAGATTTCTCATCATCTCCAATGCAGAGCATATCTGCTACTTCATACTTCTCAGCAAGTTTATCAACTTCACCTGCATCATAAAGTTTCAGAACTTCTTCCCATACAGTATCTTTCAGCTCATCGTTACCCTTCTTAAAGCCGATTCCATACTCTTCGCTCTGGATTGGCTCGTCAAGGATCACATATTTGCCTTCTTCTCTCTGGGAAAGCTGATATTTGGCAACACCGATATCTACTGCGATGGCATCTGCAGCGCCGGAATCCAGATTCATGAATGCTGTATTGTAATCAGGATTCTCTGTCAGTGATGCAAAGCTTGCTGTAAGATCCTTATTATCATCGCTGTTTAATGCATCCAGTGCTGCGGAAGCGGCCTGAACTACTACATTCTTGCCTGCCAGGTCATCCAACTTCTCAATCCCTGAATCGGCTGCAACAACCATCACCTGCTCATTGTTCAGATATGGATCTGACCATGTATAGTCATCCTCACGTCCGTTAATGGTAAATCCGTTCCAGATACAGTCAATAGAACCGGAATTCAGTTCCATATCCTTGGAATCCCAGTTGATCGGTTTCTTTACAAGTTCCCATCCGAGATTGTCGCATACTTCCTGTGCAAGGTCAAGGTCAAAACCAACATACTCTCCATTATCGTCTTTATATCCGAAAGGAGGATACTGTGCATCAAATCCTACAGTTAATGTCTTACTGTCAGCATCTGCATATACAGAAACAACACCCGTCATCATAGAAGCTGCCATAACTCCTGCCATGAGTACTGCTAAAGATCTCTTTTCATGATAAATATCTCCTCTTTATCTGTTTTGTTATTTATCACACAGCCACTCTACCATGTGAAAGTATGTGTTAATCCTATCACACACCTCCGCCTCTGTCAAGAGTAAGTTATGAACCTGTACTTCTGTGATAATCTTTCATAAGTCTCTCCAGAAGGGCATCCAGATTTTTTTCATCTGTTTTCTCTTCCGGTACAGACTCGAAAGCTTTCAGAGACTGCCTGATTTCTTCTTTTATATCTTTCTTCAGTTCTTCATCTACTTCAAGTTCTTCCATAACCTTATCATAATCTGTCTTATCATGAACACTGCTGTATGCTATGATATAAGCTTTTAAGGCATCTTTTGAATGTGCTTCTCTGTATGCTTCCAGAAAACATTCCTGTGCTTTTCCATCTGAAAAAGATAACTGTATGCACAGCCAAGATTATAGCGCACTGAAGCTGCGAATCCTTTTCTCTGCTCAGACAGATCCTCTCTTTCCAGGAGTTTCTGGTATACCCGGATGGCGTTCACATACATTCCGTTTTCTGTCAGTGCATCTCCCTTTCTCTTCTGACGGACTGCCGCTTTTTCTTTTCCATAAGTCACAATCCTGCTGTTAAAGCCTTTCATCTCCTCATAGGTAAGGTAATTGATCTCCTTGAAAACAGGATAGATCATCTCTTCCACACTTACATTTCTCTCCAGATTCTGTTTCAGCTTTGCAGCCAGATGCACAAGTTCAAGCTCATCTCTGAGCCAGTTGCATAATTCTTCATTAAAAACAGTATGATCAGCAAGGTAAAGATTGTGGTACAGATAATAACAGAGTTCTTCTATAGAATAAATATTCATACTGATATTCTCTATAAAATAAGGACGCTGTGCTTTTTTTGTCTGACATAAAATATATCCGCTCATTGCTCCATCTCCTTTACCATTCTACTGTCTCTGTCCAGGTTTTCCCACTGGAAGGGAACATTTCTCCGAATCCCAGATCTGTAACCGTCACTTTACATTCTGCAGATGAGACATACTGTAATTCCAGCCGTAATCTGGTAGTCTTGTCCGGACGCAACGGAATACCGGGCAGCATCATTCCTACCCTTCTTTTCTCCGGTCTGTGGTACGTGCTTACAATAAACACCAGCTCCTCTGTATCATCAAGAATAAATTCACAGGATGCCTTACTGTCATACCAGTTATTTCCTGCCTCGATCAACGGATAATAGGTAGGAGAACCCATCACTCTCATTTCCATCCCCACATCAGCCATAACCAGAGAATCGCTTAAAAAGCGATATCCCTTTAATGCCTTGTTCTCTGTTTTCTCTTTTCCTGCAGCGCAGGCACCCTTTGCAAAAAGATTATTTCCATAGAAAACCTTTCTTTTCTGATAACAGAGTAACCTTACAGACTGCTCTGCCCAGTCCTGTGAAAATCCATCTCCTGTGATCTGAATGCTGGAAAACAGATCTCTGCCAAGTGTTTTCTGGACAAACTTACCGAATTCTGAATCTCTCTCCTGTCCCTCAGCAGGAAGTTCTGTCTCCACAGCTTCTTCCAGTTTTACAGTGACAGGCTTTGTTGCACCGTTCATTGTCATCTTGCGAAAAGACACGTTCTCCGGTGTAAAGGCATACCATCCCACACTGCGGTTCCAGGTTTCTCTTTTCTGTGAGAGCACATAATAATAGAAGCTTTCCCCATAATCCAGCAGCATATATTTCTCATGTGGAAATCCAATTATCTCAAATGCTTTCTGGAAATTCTCAACCTGAATTTCCGTCAGCCCGGGCAGTGTCACCGCCACACATTTAGTATTTTTGACCAGTTCTGCCACTCCCAGAAATTTAAGCATTCCCTGCAGAAACTGAGCCAGGATCTCCCATGGTGCAAGTTCCTGTCCTTCCACCAGCACAGAATCACTTTTTTCACAGATTCCATAGACATCATCGATCATGACTCCGCCCTTTTCCCGGACAAAGTAATCTGCTTCCAGTCCTACGCAATAGTCTTTCTGCTCCGGTCTCCAGCACAGAATACAGGGAGCCTCATACTGATTTCCCCCCGCTTTCATAGAAAGAGAACGTGCCTCGTCTCCTTTTCTGTCATAATAACATATCTGAGAATACTCTTTGCCAAAATCAATTCCCACGATCAAATCACGAATTTCGTTCATTTGTTCCTCCCGGTTTCAGGACAATCTGTTCCTGCTCTTCTTTCTCGATCACAAACATCTTCTTCACATATTGTTCCTGGCGAAGATACTTCTTCACCTGTGAAAACACTTCTTTCTTTTTATCCAGTCTGCGTGCAGAGAGCATCTGATTGATCATATGATATTTGCTTACAGGTGTACCCTCAATCTTATTCATTGTAAGTACCCTCTCCTGTGTCCGATTTACCCGCTCTCCTGTTACTGATTCAAAATAATACCGCAATGTCTCCCCGTAGAACAATGTAAATGATTTTGCAAAAATACCTTCATATAAATCACGCAAAGGCTCTGTCTGATATTTCACCTGATTTCCGAGGCCTGCATCCAGTGCATAATAGAGTGTCACCTTTGCAGACGGATCTGCATGGTATTCCACAAAGGTTTTATCATCCAACTGATAAGGACTTAAGACAGATACCGGAAGTTTCCCGAAGAACGCAAAGTACATTCCCTGTTTCACACATTTCTGAAGAATCTCCTCTGCATTGCAAAGCTGTTTTTTCTCCAGCTTTTTTTCTTTGGAATACGCTTCCAGAAGAGCAAGACTGCATACAAAATCAACCGGCCATTTCTCATCATAAGCCCGCTCCAGCAGACTTCTTACAAAAACACTCATCGGATATTCTTTTACAAATGCACCATATGCAGTCTGCGTAAGATATGCTCCTGTAATACGTTCCTTTCCGCTGTGATGAACATAATCCTCCAGGATCTTCTCTCCCTCTTTCCTGTAATCAGAAGTAAACATCAGAAGGCCAAGAAGCTTCTCTTCCAGTTCATAAGTATCCATCTCAAAGCCCTGCGCACTTTCCATACAGATATCAGTTCATCTACAGGACCAAATCTGTATTCCATAAGATACTTCAGGATCACTTCATCATATTTTCCGCGTCTGTATACATCCGATGCAAGGGCAAGCAATTCGTCATCCTCCTCCATCTCACATCTTGTCAGCATTCTGCTGGTCAGCTTCAGCTGGCTCTCTATGCGGATTCCTTCATATCCGAATTGGGAAACAATGGACATTGCCTGCTGATACATTCCTCTGGAGATCAGTACTTCCAGAAGAGCTGTTCTGTCTACAGCCGCATATTTCTTATAATCCATCTGTCTCAGATAATTATCTGCTTCTTCTGCTCTGGTGTGTTCGGAATAATAAGAAAGCAGCTTCTCTCTGATACATTTCTGATATTCATCTGAAAATTCCTCTGACTCCGGGATCCTCTGAAATGCCTGAAGATTCTCCGGTTTCAGTTCTGTATGCTCACTGCAGTGGAGTACCAGTCCCGGCTCTTCAATATGAAAACCAAGAACCTTATCTGTCAGTTCACGCTCATCAAATAATTTCTTGATATTATAATCTACTGTTGATACATATCTTCTCTGCTTCCCATCCTGAAACAGGATCACCGCATCATCTGTATAAATTCTTGGATAAGCTACGCCCTGGATACATGGGTAAATTTCTTCTTCCCTGAGCTGTTCATGACGCACGATCACATAGCGTATCTTCTTATCATCACAGTACAGTCTGTGTGTAAACAGCTTCTGCACGAGCAGTTTTGCCTGTCCTTCTGTTTTGGGATTGCTTAAAAATTCCTGATAAAGGACCGCATAATTCTCATTCATCCGTCCTTCTTTCGCCTTGCGCATGGCAAAAATCTTCATATGATCCTGTAATCCGCATATGTCTGTGGCTGACGGCCTCTGTTTCCCACAATACTTGCATAAATAAATGCCTTTTTATCATCTGCAAGAGAAGTATTATTATAGGTAAAATACATCAGAAGGGGCTTTGGAAGTTCTCTCTGATAAGATGTATCCATTGTTTCCACATAATATTCATATATCCTTGTCAGACGGATCCCTTTCTCCACTGCCAGGGAAAACCATCTGAAATATTCCGGTTTTCTCGGATTTCCAAGCATGATATATCTGCAGATTGCTTCCAGCGTATCATCGGATTCAAAAGCATCGTATCCCATTGCCAGTGCTCTGTACATACTGGTACAAAATTCTCTCTCATACCCTGTAAGATAGGCAAATCTCATCACCAGCTCTTCTGTCAGAAGACCTTTCTCTCCCGCAAATAAAAATACCTGTGTCCAGAAACTGCTCATTCTGTGAAGAAGTGTTGTATCACTGCTGATATAATTCCATGCTTCCAGATACAGAAACGGACTCCTGCAGCCTTTCTCAAAAAGTTCCTCCATCATAAATACCAGCCTTGAAGGGGAACCCTTATCCTCCGGATTCATCTCCAGCCAGAGTTTGAACAACAGGAAACTGTCTTCCTTCTGCAGAAAGAAATTGTACAGACGTCTTATCGCCTGTTCTCTGTCTTTGTGCAATCCTGTAAGAACGCAGAGATAAAGGTAAGCACCTGCCAGTTCCAGATTCTCTCTGACAAAGTTCTGATGTTTAAATTTCTTCAGAATTTCTCTTGCCTGCTCATCCTTTTCTTCCATATGAAGAATGTATGCTTCATACATCTGATATTCCGGATAATCACAGCCTTCTTCCCTTAACTGATTAAGGACAAATCTGCTGCTGCCGATCCATGTCTTACTGTCCATTCTTTTGCAGGAGTATTCTGCAAGGTCACGTAACAGTTCCAGCTTATGCCGTTTCACATGAATCTCTGTTTTGAGCTGCACTTTCGATTCCATGGATGCAGTGATCTGATAAGTCAGCTGCTGATAAGGACTCTTCACAGTGATCTCACCAAACTGACGTCCTTTTTTCAGCTTTTCTTTACGGATTACATATTCCACCTGATAATAGCTTCCTATAAAATCCTCATCTGTGACCACATGCCTGGAAACTTCCAGAAAATCGCCTTTCGCCTCTACCTCCAGCCTGAGATGTCCCCATCCGCTCCTCTGGACTGCAAAAGTTTCGCGGACAGATTCACTGATATCATAAAAGCTGTTCTGATCTGCCTTCAGTTCAATTTTTACAGGATCCTTTTTCCCGTTCCGATCAGAAACTCTTCTACATGCTGAAATGTCACAGGCTGTTTTGAGAGTCCCTTATAAAGAGCTTTCTCTTTCTGTCCGGCATTTCTTAACAGAAGTTCAAATCTGCGGTCTGTAAAAACACGATATGCTTCTTTAAAATCGTCCTTTGCAATATTCACAAAGGTATCCATATCCGGCACATCTCCGGCTGCACTTTTCAGTTCTGCTTTCTCTGTCTGAATAAGAAATGGCAGCTTATATTCTCCAATGTCTGTGGTGAAACAAAGCCATCCCTCATGTCTCTCACCCGGGTGCATCCCCGCACCGTCAATTCCATACTGCAGTCTCACCGTAGTTCCCGAAAATTTCTCGGTTCCCGGTACCACGCGCCTGTTGGAAGATGTAATATATCCACGTATTTTCTGATTATCCTCTGTTCCGAAATACAGTTCCCCTTTGTACACATCACCTGCTTTCAGAGTCACTTCTATTTTGTCCTGCGAAAAAAGGAGCTGCGGATGTTCATGTCTGAAATTTCCACTTAATAGTTCTTCTATCGTCTTTTTCAAAATTGTTCACCTTATATCCTTGCTTAAATTACAGAGCTACTGTTCACAAGCCTATTGCATTTAATTATACACCACAAAACACATCCGCGCAACAATCCGCTCTTCAGCTTTTTCGTTACTGTTCACAGTAACGTAGACAAAATTCATTCCAGATTGTCTGCGGCAATGGAATTTTGGCTTGTATGTCTCGGGATTTTGGCATATTCATGCCAAAACACCTCGCGGGATAGTGGTGTGTGAACAGTAACGCTTTTTCTCCTTAATTTAATATTGCGCACAGTTAAATTGTCTTATATAATAAAATATATCTTATGATTAGAGCAGATAATTTCTTCATTGTACATTATTTATCAGAAATAAGTATCTGCTCATAAAGAACGGAGGTACTCTATGAAAAAATTAAAAGTATTTTCTATCTCAGCAATTCTTATTGCTATCTGTTGCTCTTTTTTATTTTCAGTTTCAGTATCCGCAGCATCAAAAAAACGTAACAAATTTGACCACAAACCCAGCGGAAACATTTATTACTATGATGAAAACGGACATACTGTAAAGGGACTTGTCACGATCCGCGGAAAGAAATATTATTTTAATGAAAAGGGAATCCAGCAAAACGGCTGGCAGAAGATCAAGGGAGATTATTATTTCTTCCAGATCCGCAACGGCTGTTATGCCTCCATGGTAACTTCCCGGCGTGTAAATGGTATTTATCTTACCAAAAGTGGAGAAGCACGCTATAACAGTGAAGAAAAAAGAAAATTGAACCTTATGGTCACAGCTAACCAGGTCATGCGTCGTGTGACCAAAAGAAATATGTCCAAACCAGAGAAATTATGGAGATGTTATCTGAAGGCAGTCAGCTACGGATACGGTGGCACCGGCAATGACTACGATTTCCGTTACTATTACTCAAACTGGGATGTCAGCTATGCGGAGGATATGTTCTACCGGGGGCATGGCGACTGTTTCGCTTTTGCATCTGCATTTGCTTACCTGGCTAACGCAGTCGGATTTGAAGCCAAGGTTATCTCATCAGGCGGTCATGGATGGGCTGAGATCAAAGGAGAAGTCTGCGATCCGAACTGGGCAAAAGGCACAGGACATATCGAAAGATATTACCGTATGAGTTATGACCTCAGTGGTGTAGACGGACGTCCCTATTATAGAGGAAACAGGGCGTATGTAATTACAATCTGATCTCATCCGGACATTTTCTGACATATCAGGCAGATAAAACTATACGCTTCGCTGCCTGATTTATAGTAATCCTCTAAAATAACGCATCTTAATCCAAAAAGTTCCGGGTATCTGTATCTGCCAGATGTCCCGGAACTGTTACTGTTCACTCCGTTCGTTACTGTTCACTCCGTTCTCAGTAACGTTGCCAAAATTCTCTATCCTGAGTTGACTTTCCTTTCTTTATATCGTATCATTAAATATTATTCATTCAAAAATATTTTTAAGAAAGAGGTTATCATCCATGCAGAATAACAAAAATTTTCTGGGCACAGAACCTGTTGGAAAGCTTCTTTTAAAGCTATCCATTCCAACAGTGATCGCCCAGCTTATCAACATGCTTTATAACATTGTAGACCGTATTTACATCGGCCACATCCCGGGGGAAGGCAGCCTGGCACTTACCGGTGTGGGAGTCTGTATGCCCATCATCATGATCGTCTCCGCATTTGCGGCACTGGTCAGTTCCGGCGGCGCACCAAGGGCTTCTATTTACATGGGAAAACAGGATAATAAATCTGCTGAGAATATATTAGGCAACTGTTTTATTCTTCAGATTATTATCTCTGTTATCCTCACTGCCATTTTACTGATCTGGGGCAGAGATTTATTACTGGCTTTTGGCGCCAGTGAAAACACCATCAGTTATGCAACAGATTATATGCATATTTACGCTTTCGGTACCTTGTTCGTACAATTAACCTTGGTATGAATGCATTCATCACTGCACAGGGATTTACCACATTTTCCATGGTTTCCGTCCTGATCGGTGCTGTCTGCAATATTGTTTTAGACCCTGTATTTATCTTTGGTTTTTCATATGGGGGTACGCGGTGCTGCACTGGCAACTGTTATCTCACAGGCAATTTCCACACTCTGGGTAGTTTTATTCCTCTGCGGCAAAAAGACACAGCTTCACCTCAGGAAAAAGCATCTCCATCTGGAGGCAAAGGTTGTTCTTCCCTGTATCGCACTGGGACTTGCTGCTTTTATCATGCAGTCAAGCGAAAGTATTGTAACTGTCTGCTTCAATTCATCCTGCTTCGGTACGGCGGTGATATTGCGGTGGGAGCCATGACCATCCTGACCAGTGTTATGCAGTTTGCCATGCTTCCTCTTCAGGGAATTGCGCAGGGAGCACAGCCAATTTCCAGTTATAATTACGGTGCCAAAAACGCAGACAGAGTAAAGAAAACTTTTCGTTTGCTTCTGATCACCTGTCTGTCATATTCTGTACTCCTCTGGGCTGCTGTACAGCTTGTTCCCAGAGTATTTGTAAGCATTTTTACGGCAGATACAAGTCTTATCGAATTTACTGCACCAATGCTTAAAATCTATCTGGGTGGTCTGTTCCTCTTCGGTATCCAGATTGCCTGTCAGATGACCTTTACCTCCCTTGGAAAGGCAGTAAACTCTATTATTGTTGCTGTTGTCCGTAAGTTTGTACTGCTGATCCCGCTGATCTATATTATGCCTCATATGATATCTGATTCAACAACAGGCGTATATATGGCAGAACCCATTGCAGATATTACTGCTGTGATCTTTACCTCTGTTTTATTTACATTTCAGTTTAAAAAGGCACTGGCAGAAATTCAGAATTAAATACTGTACAAATTCATAATAAGGAGTGAACATTACAAAACGTTCACCCCTTAAATTATGCATTTCTATAGTCAAACGGATATTCACAATCCGCTTCGCTGCTTGATTGATTAAAACAAGTCATTAATCACTTCCTGTACTGTCTGCAAACGCTCTGCTTTCCATGCTTTTGCACCACAGAAAAGAAGTCCCTCATCTACATTCCCTTTTACTGCATTGATCAGTCCGTCAGTAATACAGTAAGGTATTTCTTTGGGGCTGCATTTTACAAGACATCCATGACAGGGACTGTGTGAAATCTGTTCGCCGTTCATGACACGGGTCATGAATTTGTTCATAATGGCACGACCTGGCATTCCTACCGGGCTTTTTACAATGGCAATGTCGGATTCTTTTGCTTTTAAATGAGCTTCTTTATAGCGGATGTCTGCATCACATTCTTCCGTTGTGATAAAGCGGGTAGCAACCTGAATGCCATCAGCACCCAGATTATCCACTTTTCGAACATCTTCTCTGTTATAGATACCACCTGCTACGATCACTGGAATTTCTGTCCCATATTTCTCTGCGTAACTTTTTACTGTTGTGATGATTTTCTTTATTTCTTCACTGTAGGATTCTTCAGTATATTTCTCCAGTTCTTCTTTATGAAAGCCAAGGTGTCCGCCTGCCTGAGGACCTTCGATCACTACCAGATCTGCAGTTCTTTTGTATTTTCTGTCCCAGTATTTCAGGATTACTTTTGCGGATTTGTCTGTAGATACAATGGGGGCAATCTTTGTCAGACTTCCTTTTACCAGTTCCGGAAGCTCTGTGGGAAGTCCCGCACCGGAAATAATGATGTCTGCGCCAGCTTTTACTGCAGCCTTTACGTGAGATGCATATTCTTTCAGTGCAACCATAATATTGTATCCTATAATTCCATCTCCTGAAATCTCACGGGCTTTTTTCATTTCACCGGCAATGGCACGTTCGTTGGCTGCTGCCGGATTTCTGTCGAAATCTTCTTCCCTGTAGCCAATCTGTGCAGTGGAAATAATACCAACTCCTCCTGCTTTCGCAACAGAACCTGCAAGTCTGCCAAGACTGATCCCAACTCCCATTCCCCCCTGGATCAATGGAACTCTTGTGATTTTATCTCCTATTTTGAAATTCTTCATTGTGATTCTTCTCCTGTTATTTTGTTTGTATTTTAAATATTTTGATATTCAAAGTATATCACAATATTTATTCTTGTCAAGAGAAACCAGTTTATATAGTTTTTAATACTATATAAGTCCACAGATTTTGACAAAAAATCCGCTGATACGATCAACTTGTGTAATCATATCGGCGGATTTGTTCTATCTGATATATTTTGCCATCACCGGTAAAAGCACCTTCATATCAATTGGTTTTGCTACATGATCATTCATTCCAGTCGATATCGCCTTTTGTCTGTCCTCTGCAAAGGCGTTTGCTGTCATTGCTATAATGGGTATGGAAGCTTTCTCCTCATCTTTCATTCTGCGTATCCTGGCTGTAGCGTCATATCCATCCATCACCGGCATCTGAATATCCATAAGAATCATATCATAATATCCGGAAGCTGCTTTCTCCAGCTTATCCAGACAGTCAGCTCCATCCATTGCGCGGTCTGCAATAATCTTTTGTTCCGCAAGCAGTTCTATCGCAATTTCTGCATTCAGATCATTATCTTCTGCAAGAAGAATACGTTTTCCTTCCATCCTCTTTAATGCATCCGGCTGTTCAGATATCTGATTCCTGTATACATCCTCTTCTGATGCTGTATCAAAAGAAATATCTACAGTGAATTTTGTCCCGGCGCCTGCGTACTTTCTACCCGGATACTTCCTCCCATCAACTCGATCATGGATTTTACAATAGGAAGACCCAGTCCTGTACCAGCGACCTTGTTCTCTGTGGTTGTATGCTCTCTGGAAAATTCTTCAAAGATATGTGGAAGATATTCCTCGCTCATGCCAATGCCTGTATCTTCACAGGTAAAAATGAGCCGGGCTTTCCGGGGATCCTCTGAATCCTTCTCATATATCTTTACATGAACCCCATGCCCATCTGACGTATACTTTATCGCATTGCTGATGATGTTCAGCATTATCTCCTGAAGTTTCACCCTGTCACAAAGGATAAAGGTATGATATACATCCAAATCTACCGAATACTGCAGGTTCTTCTTCCTTACATCTTCCTCAAATACTGTGTTTACCGTATGAAATAATGTGTTTATATCCTCTGCTTTCAGCTGCAGAGCTGTAGTGCCGCTTTCAATACGGGCTATCTCCAGGATCTGGTTAATAATCGTCATCAGCAGATTTCCGGAAGAACAGATCTTTCCCAGATATTCTTTTGCCTTTTCCTCGTTTTGAAGGTTCTTTTCCAGTAATCCGGAAAAACCTATGATCGCATTCATTGGCGTCCGGATATCATGGCTCATATTAAACAGAAATCGTGTTTTTGCTTCATTGGCACTTTTCGCCAGTTCTGCCGCTTTCTCAAGCTCAGCAGCATATTGTTTTTCTCTGTGTTTTTTGCTGGATATCTGATAAAAACCATAGCGATCAGCAACGAGAATATATACGAAGCAATTATGGAAAGAATCCATTGAGAAACCGGAGTCCACCCATTGGAAGGCACAATATCAAAATACCATGTGTTATTCGGGATCTCACATTCTATCGTCAGGCTGTTTTCCGGCATATCATCCTGACTCTGGGCAAGAATAACCTTATCTCCACTGCTTCTGTCATAAGACCAGATCTTATAACTGAAATCTGCCTCACTTAAAGATTTCAGATTTATATCACTCATGAAACGATCCCAGTCAATTACCTGGAGTACAAATCCCCAGAAACTACTCTCTCCGAAATCATCGGTTCGATAAACCGGTTTAAAAAGTAATGCTCCGGTTCCTCCCTGCTTTAACTGATAGGGACCGCCAAGTGTATATTCCCCGGTTTCCTTAGCCAGAACTGCATCTTTTTTCCGTTCGTGTTCCCTCAGAACATCCAGTCCAAGAGCCTCTGAATTTCCCTGCATAGGATAGATTTCGGTTATTATCCCTTCCGGTGCCAGCTCAAACGCCTTTACCACACCTTCCTCATTAGGAATCTTTTCTGCCAGTTCTGAAAAAGTGTTTTCATCCATATCCGATCCATCAATGATATAATTTCCCAGAAAATCAGAAATCATTATATAATTGTCCAGCTTTGCCTTGACTCTCCTTATCGTGCTTTGTGCCATATAAGTTCCCGATGCTTTTTTTTCCTTTTCCTGATGTCGGAGCATCTGACTACACGCAAAAAATGCGATCAGGAAAGAGAGAAGTCCTATAATATAGCAGTATTTTTTAATATGTTTAGCAGCTGTACTATTTATTTTCATTAAATTTTCCTCGTTATGTTATCTTCCAACTGTTTCTCATCGGGCTGTGCAATAAAATCGAATGGTATCTATCACTTTCTCCATTTGAAGGGGTTTTGAAAAATGTTCGTTCATTCCTGCTGCTTTACTCTGTGCAATATCATCCAGAAAGGCATTGGCTGTCATAGCAAAAATGGGGATAGATTTCGCATCCTCTCGATCCATTTTTCTGATTCTGCGGGCAGCTTCCAGACCTCCCATTTGTGGCATCATCAGATCCATCAGAATCACATCAAAGTATCCGGGCTCTGAATTCTCAAAGATTTCTACGGCTTCCCGTCCATTCCATGCCTTTGTCACTATCATTTTTTCTTCTTTCAGCAGAAACTCAGCAATTTCCATATTCAGCTCATTATCTTCCACCAGCAGAACCTGAATCCCCTCTACTGAACAGTTCTGATACATATGAGATTTCTTTTCCTGTTCCTCTGCAGAGATTTCAAAAGAAATATGGAGAATAAATTTGGTTCCTTTTCCCTGTATGCTATCAAAGAAAAGAGTTCCTCCCTGCAGTTCTGTCAGTTTTCTGGCAATGGCAAGTCCCAGACCGGTACCTGCATATTTTGTTCTGGCTGACTGCCCTTCCTGGGCAAAAGGCTCAAATGCCCTTTTCTGAAATTCCTCACTCATGCCGATCCCGGTATCTGTACAGGTCAGTTCATATTCCGCAATGGTATCCGTATAGGAAACCTCACGACAGGTAACTGTCACAGAACCGCCATCATGATTATATTTTACTGCATTGCTGCCGATATTCATCAATGTCTGCTGGAAATGTACCGGACTTCCTATCAGCTGTGTATGGACGATTTCTCCATCTTCTACATAATAATTGACACCAGCTTCATTTGCCTGCATCCTGGTGATTTCATTCGTATTATGCAAAAGTTCCAGCAGATTAAAGTGCTTTCTCTCAAGCTGTATATTGCCGGATTCCAGCTTATTCATATCCAGCACATCATTGACAAGATTTAAAAGATAACTGGAAGCAGTCCTGATTCTGGTACGTGCTTCCTGCTGAAGCTCCAGATCATCCGGATAACGGTCCGCAATATTCACACAGCCCTGAATTCCATTGATCGGTGTACGGATATCATGACTCATTCTCCTCAGGAAATCTGTCTTTGCCAGATTGGCTTTCTCCGCCTCCTGAGCGGTTCTTCTCAGTTCTTCCCGGCTTTCCAGCTCAGATATTTTCTGGTCATTAATATCTCTCGTCACATAGAGAACATTAGTCACTTCCCCTGCTTCGTTTCGAAGCTTCACAATAAATCTGGCCTGATGCCAGACTCCGGTTATGGCTCTGTATTCTGTGGAAACCTCCTCTCTGTTCTTCAGACGCTCTGCCAGCGTGGAAGCATCCAGGAATTCTCTCATTCTTTCCTGAAATTCGGGAGCTACGATTTTCTCTCTGGCTTTTGTAAACTGAACAGAAATTTTTCCACTTCTGCCAGTCAGACGGTGCATGGATTCCTGGCTGGAAATCTCCTCGTAGGTATCATGGAGCAGATCCATCCGGTAGATGATCCAATACATTTTGCTGATTGCAGAAATGATCTCATTATTCATTTTCAGATCAGCCATAGTCTCTTCCATCTGCTGCTTCTTTTTCATATCCTCCTGCACAATATCATCAATATAGCGAAATCCCATAATGATCTTATAATCATCCCTGTTTCCTGTCTCCAGACGGATCACCTGTAATTCAAAATACTCATGTCCGGCATGGTTTTTCACTGACTGATAACGATACGCAAAACGTTTGTGATTCCGCAGATACTCTATGAGAGCGTGACGTTCCATCTTCTGGAGAAAATCCGGTGCTGATTCCCGGATCACATAATGGTCATAATAATATCTGATTCTGGAGGTATAGCCGGATTTCAGCTCCGTCATCCCATCAATCTCTGCCCAATTGGAATGTACGCTCTGTTTGATCGTTTCCATAGTATCATTTGCCAGATCACATAAATAAAATGAGGTATAATCTACGCAGAGAGCTTCCAGGATATGCTTCTCCTTCTGAAGTTCCTCCAGATTGCTCTCCAGTGTTTTCTGTTTTTCCTCAAGCATCCTGAACATGCGCAGATTGTTCAATGTACTGGCAAGATGTCCGCCTGCATTGGAAAGAAGCGATATGGAAACACCGGGATTAACCAGCTCCGGATTATCCAGACCGATAAAACCGCTCAACTGCGTATTTGCAAACAAAGGTAAAACCAGCAGAGAATGAATATCCTGAACCTTCAGGATGTCATATTCCGAAGGCATAGTTTCACATATTTTCTCCAGATCATGAATAATTATAGTTTCTCCACGAAGAAATTTCTCATGCCACACCGGCATACTATCGGCAGAAATACGAATCAGATTGTCAATCTGAGGGACGATCCCCTCTCTGCACCATTCGAAGGTATTGCTGTAATAATCCTGTTTTTCAGACATCAGTTCAAAAATATATACTCTGTCTGCATCTGTATATTCGCCGGTGTGTTGAAGCAATGCAGGAATACAGTCCTTCACTTCTTTCTCATCTGATGCCTGATTGATGTCTGATATCAGAGACAGGATCTGATTCAGCAGTTCCAGCTTTTTGTTGAATTGTCTGTAGTTGATCTCATGTTCTTCACTCTTATTATCGTTTGCCTTAAACTTTTTCATATAATCTCCCAACACTTATATAGAAAATACTACTGCATTAAGTACCGCATTAATGCCTGAAAACAAAAAAAGAACAGTCGATACATATGTTCGAACTGTTCTCCTACTTCTGAAGTCCATACAGCATTGACATTACTGTTTCCTGCTCATTTGTACTCATACCGTTCCGTATCCATAAAACTTCCCTTTAAGCCATTAGAGGAAGTATATTTGTAAATATCATTTAAAGATACTTTCGTTTCTGCAAAAGTCATTTTCGCTTATATCACTTTCATAATATCACAGACAGCTACGTTTGTCACACGAAAGTTTAACCGAATCAAGTAAGTCCCCTGCGGAGGTTGCGAATATCCGCTTGACATAACTGTAATACACAATTTTTCATGATGGATATCACATTTTTATTTCAGAATCCGAATTATTACAAACAGTCAATTCAAAATGATTTCTATTTGTTTTTATAAAACCTTCTTTCTGTAACTTTGATATCTCCGTAGACATTGCCGCACGGTCAATGCACAGATAATCTGCCAGCTGCTGCCGGTCAAAGGGAATATCAAAGGATAACGACGAATGTCTGATAGACTCTGTCGACAGATAGGACAATAGTTTGTCCCTTGTCGTTCGCTTGCCCACATGTGTGATTTTGTCGTTCAGGATCAGTATCTTATTTGCCAGGACACTGACCAGGTTGCGGATCAGCTTCTGATGGTGTTCGCATGCAGTCGGGCAGGAAATCAGAAGCCTTTGGACATTTAGCAGAATAATCTCACAATCCGTATCTGCCACCACACTGACATTCAGAACAGCACCCGGGCTTGCTGCATATGGCTCACCAAAGAAATCACCGGTATGACATTTCGACAGAATATTCCGATGCCCCCAAAGGTCTTCCTGAATAACAAGAACACAGCCAGACACCACAAGTCCCATTACCTCAGTAGAATCTCCTGCTCTGAAAATATAAAAATCTCGTTTTTGGGAAACTGTTGTTGCTTTTACACAATGCAGTATAGATAATATCTCGTTATCAGTAAGGCCTGTAAAGAATGGACTGTTTTTTAGAATGGGTAAATATTTTTTCAAAATCATTCCTCCTTGTTGGAAATCAAACATACAAGTTGTATTTATCATACTATAATGCTGACAGAAACAAAAGTTAAATCTATTGACGGAGGTAAAATGATAAGAAAGATTATTCGAATCGATAAAGAAAAATGCAATGGCTGCGGCGCCTGTGCAGATGCCTGCCACGAAGGTGCCATTGATATCATTAATGGAAAAGCAGAATTGGTGAGAGAACATTTCTGTGACGGACTGGGGGATTGCCTCCCGGAGTGTCCCACAGGTGCCATTTCCTTTGAGGAACGGGAAGCACCTGAATATGATGAAGCGGCTGTGAAAGAAGCACAGAAAAAAATATTTGCCAAAAATCAGGCAATAACTGCTCATGCCGGCTGTCCCGGGTCTAAAAGCATGCAGATTCAGCGATCAGAAATACCCAAATCAGAAAAACCATCTTCAACCACAGGTCAGGTATCCAATCTTCAGAACTGGCCGGTACAGATTAAGCTGGCACCTGTCAGTGCCCCATATTTTAACGGCGCAAAGCTTTTAATCGCAGCCGATTGTGCTGCTTACGCTTACGCAGGCTTTCATCAGGATTTTATCCGAAATAAGGTAACATTAATCGGCTGTCCTAAATTGGATCAGGTGGATTATAGCGAGAAACTGACTGCAATAATCCAAAATAACGATATTCAAAGTGTGACGATTGTAAGAATGGAAGTTCCATGCTGTGGCGGACTTGAGATGGCAGCCAGAAAAGCACTTCAGAATAGTAGAAAATTCATTCCCTGGCAGGTTATAACCATAGGTATTGATGGAAATATTATAGAATAAAGGAGGATACGACAATGGATAAAAAAATGTTTTGTTATCAGTGTGAACAGACAGTGGGATGCACCGGCTGCACAGGAAATGCAGGTGTCTGCGGAAAAAAGGCAGGCACTGCCAAATTACAGGATGAGCTGACAGGTGCGTTGATCGGTCTGGCAAGGGCTGTCGATAGCGCAGCAGCTATTTCCAAAAGTACCAGTCAAGTCATAATTGAAGGACTGTTTACTACCGTTACAAATGTGAGTTTTGACGATGCAGCAATCGAAAATATGATACAAAAAGTCAGAGCAGAAAAAGAAAGACTGGTTCCTGGCTGCAGTAAATGTCAGTCACCTTGCGGTAAATCAGACGAATATGACATGCAGCAGCTGTGGAATGCAGATGAAGATATCCGCTCCCTGAAGTCCCTTATTCTTTTCGGGATTCGCGGAATGGCAGCTTATGCTTATCATGCAAATGTTCTGAATTATGAAGATGCCGAAGTAAACCGTTTCTTCTGCGAAGCATTATTTAAGATTGGTTATGAAGAAAGTATGGATACACTGCTTCCTACTGTACTGAAAGTAGGGGAAATCAATCTGAAATGTATGGCACTTCTTGACAAGGCAAATACCAAAACCTATGGAACACCGGAACCGACTGCAGTTACACTTACCGTAGAAAAAGGACCATTTATTGTAGTAACCGGTCATGATCTGAAGGATCTGCAGCTTTTACTTGAACAGACAGAAGGAAAAGGAATCAACATCTATACCCACGGTGAAATGCTCCCTGCCCATGCCTATCCACTCTTAAAGAAATTCTCTCACTTAAAAGGAAATTTCGGAACTGCATGGCAGAATCAGCAGAAAGAGTTTGATCATCTTCCGGCTCCGATCCTTTACACCACCAACTGTCTGATGCCGCCAAAAAGCAGTTATGCTGACAGAGTATTTACAACAGAAGTGGTTGCTTTCCCAGGCGCTGTTCATATCGACGAGAAGAAAGATTTCACACCGGTTATTGAAAAAGCACTGGAACTGGGTGGTTACAAAGAAGATCAGACACGCACAGGCATCAACGGCGGTACGAAAGTAACAACCGGTTTCGGGCATGCAGCTATTCTTTCCCATGCGAATACTGTAGTAGAAGCAGTAAAATCAGGCGCTATCCGCCATTCTTCCTGGTTGCCGGCTGTGATGGTGCCAAACCAGGTCGAAACTATTATACGGAATTCGTGAAGCAGACACCTTCTGACAGTATTGTTCTCACCCTGGCATGTGGAAAATTCCGTTTCAATGATCTGGATCTGGGAGAAATCGGTGGTCTGCCAAGACTGATGGATATGGGCCAGTGTAATGATGCTTATGGTGCGATCCAGGTTGCTGTGGCACTTGCGGATGCATTTGGATGTTCTGTAAATGAGCTTCCGCTTTCCTTCGTTCTCTCCTGGTATGAACAGAAGGCAGTCTGCATCCTGCTGACACTTTTACACTTAGGTATCAAAAACATCCGTCTTGGTCCTTCTCTTCCAGCGTTCCTGTCTCCTAATATTCTAAACTATCTGGTGGAAAATTATGGTATTGCACCTATCACCACACCGGAAGAAGATATCAAAGCACTGATGAACCAGTAAAATAAATTTTTCAAAATCTTCGCAAAATTAACAAAGCCGATACAGGATTCCAAAGTCCCGTATCGGCTTTATTGATTCTAATTGTCTTTTCCCTAATTATCTGTAATGTATTCCGCTCCAGTAAATATTATTTTTCACGATTGTTTCCGGTGGAAGCTCTACACCGTCCAATGCCCATTTTTATATTCTGCAAAACCCACACGGTCAATAATGTATCCCACATGTTCCTTACCGCCAGGTGCATTGGGATCAATATATTCCTTCACAAATTTATAGGTATTCAGGATAACTTTGATAATGGTGTCTTCGTCTGCCCAGATCAGAAAATCTTCTCCCAGACGTGGATTTTTCTTTCCTGTTCGTCCCATAAGTGTCAGACGATAGTATTTCTTTTCACTTCTGGTCCATGCTCTGGTCGGACATTTTGTCACGCAGACGCCACATCCTACACATTTTTCTTCGTTGCGTACGATCCTGTAGTTTTCCATCTTTAACGCATCCACTGATAACTTATCACAGCCTTTTATGCAGGCACCACAGGAAACACAACGATTCGGGTCATATTGTGGCTCTGTCATGCCGATAATTCCAAAATCATGCATTCTCGCCTTGATACAGTCATTGGCACATCCTGTAAGTGCAATTTTAAAATGAAGATCATTAGGAAATATCGCCTTTTCAATTCTCTTCGCAAAGGCTGCTGTATTATAATTTCCAAAAGGACAGACTCTGTTTCCGATACATGCACAGACATTTCTGGTTCCTGATGCCGGATACCCGGTACCTGTCTCATTTTGATTAATCTGAAGATTATCTATGATCGGCTGGAGCATCTCATTAACTTTATCCATATCTTCCATATGGATTCCTTCAATTTCAAATCCCTGGCGTGTGGTAAGATGAATCTGTCCGTTTCCATATTTTCTGGCAATATCCACCACCTGCTGCATGACATCTGCATTACAGCAGCCTCCCGGAACACGCACTCTGGAGGCCGTAAGCCCACGAACCTTTGATACACGGAAGGCATTTTTCTTCAGTTTCTTTGTATTAATATCCATTATGATTTCCTCCCTAATCAAACAGTTTTTTGCCTTCTGAATAGCAGAATACCGGACCATCCAGACAAATATAGGTGTCATTCATTCGGCAATGCCCGCATTTACCAAGCCCGCAGCACATTTTTCTTTCCTGAGAGATCCATATCTGTTCTTCCTTCATTCCCAGCTTTAAAAGCTCTGCTACTGCAAATTTCATCATGATCGGAGGTCCGACAACAATAGCTGCAGTCTCATGGATATTATCAGGTTCAAGCTCCGGAATATACTTTGTAACAAGTCCTGTCCTATAAGCATCGTCATCGGATGAGTCCACCGTCAGAATCAGATCCATCTGCTGTTCCCATTTCTTCAGATCTTCACGGAACAGAATATCTGACGGAGATTTAAAACCAAGGATCGTATGTAATTTTTTTACTTCATTCTGATGCTCACCGAAGTAACTGATCACGCCTCGCACAGGAGATACTCCTGTTCCACCGGCTACCACGATCAGTTCTTTCCCCTGATAATTCTCTTTCTCGAAACCATTTCCATAAGGACCACGCATAAAAAAGCTGCTTCCCTCATTCAATTCAAAAATTTCTCCGGTTACTTTACCAACCTTACGTATGGTCAGATCAACATAATCTTCTCCGATACCACTGACAGAAATGGGCGCCTCACCATATTTAGGAATAGAAACTTCAAAAAACTGCCCTGGTCTTACATCTCCCACATATGTCATGCGGAATGTTATATTCTGTTTCTGTATGCTTTCACAATTTCTTTTATCTTAGATAAGAAAGGAATATATTCATTTGCCATCTTATTTTCCCTCCTTTTCTTTCAGTTTCTGAAGACATGCAATATAGGAAATATACTCCGGACACACATTTTCACAACGTCCGCAGCCGACACACATATGGTATCCAAATCTTTTCTTATAATCTGAAATTTTATGTAATACCTTAAAACGCATTCTTTCACCCTGACTCTGGCGGAAGCTGTGCCCGCCGGCAATATCAGAATATCCATCCACCTGGCAGGAAGCCCATACACGGCGGCGCTCTCCAGCCTTTGGATTGTCTTTATAAAAAATATCCTGCATAGTAAAACAGGTACATGTGGGACAGACAAAATTGCAGCGTCCACAGCCAATACAGCGGCTTCCATATTCCTGCCACATGGAATCCCGGTGAATCGTATCCGGAAGTTCCTCCGGAATCTCTACATAAACCTCATTCTTTTCCACAAAAGTCGGTTTCTCCTGAACATTCTGTCCATAATCCCATAATAATTCTTCCAGTTCTCTGCATCTCAGTTCCACGTAACAGCCCTTTTCATCCTGAAAAAATATACATATCATATTCTTCACAACGATTTGTGCCCATACTTACACAAAAACAGTTTTTGCCGGATTCCTTACAACCCATCACAGCAAAAACTGTATTTTCCCGCATTCTTCTGTAATAATAATCCTCTGCACCGTTTTTCAGATACATCTCATCCAGACGTTTCAGAGCATGAAAATCACAGCTTTTCAAAAAAATCAATCTCTGTCTCGGTGCTCCGTCTGCTGTTTTCATCTCATTCTCTGTAAAATAAAGAATCGTCTCTGAGATTGGAAACAATGCTTCTTTAAAACTGTAATCCGACTTCTGATCCCAGACAAGTTCTTCCCAGCTGTCCAACCGTCCATAACGAATTACATCTGTATCTGAAAAACAGCCTGTTCCCTGGTAAATTCTCGGTCCATACACATCATAGGATTCCTGCAGAATTTCAAAAACCTTCTGCATCTCATCACTGTTGAAACGTTTTCCCATCAGATACCCCTTTCTTATAATCACATTTTATAAAATTCTGCAAGACCTTCAAAATCTGTCAGTATAAATCGCTTATTACCATAATGGATCAGACCTCTGTCTGTAAGGACCTTACAGGCACGGGATACATTTTCCCTTGGTGCTCCAACCAAATCTGCCATCAGGGTAATGGTAAGATCAATATCTATCATCACTCCGTCTTCCGTATCCACACCAAAATCACGACCCAGCTTCCACAATTTTGCAGCTATTTTTCGCTCCATCTGCATGTTCCCGGTCGTATTTTTTAACTGATGGCCCATTCGCCAGAGATTTCTTTCATATTCTCTCAGAACAGCTCTTGTCAGATCATGACTCTGCTCCATAAGATGAAGGAATGGTTCTTCTGCAATTTCCAGTATCTGCACCGGACAGGCAGCCTCACAAAAAAGTGCATTGGGCTTTTTACTTACAATACTCTGATTTAAAAGCCGTCCTTTTCCCAGGATAAAAATCACCTTTCGATTTCCGTGCTTTGTCAGATTATAAAGCATCACTTCTCCGGAATACACAAAATACACTGTTTTTGTTCTGCTGCGTGAATGAAAAATCACTTCCTTTTTCTTATAAGAAACAATCTTACTTTCATTAAGCAGATTCTGCAGAATATCCTTTGGTATTTCTCTGAAAAAATCCATATCTCCCAATTCCCTGATTGTTATCTGTCCCATTGTATCAACCTCACTGGCATAACTTTTGCAGTCTTGATAATAAACTACTCCTGTCTTGCTTTCCTTTTGTATTATAATGAAAAAGTTTGTCGTTTTCCGTGATGTATGTCACATTTATAAATATAATTAAAAGCCAGTACACATTTAACGTACACTGGCATAATGATTCTGTAAAATAATTTCTTTCTATAGCAATCCTCGTAAATAATGCATTTAAGACAGTTCAGCAGAGTGCGAAAGACAAGGAAGATATCTGCAGGCGTGCTGACGCACGGCAAAGATATCTGACGCAGGATTTCACACTCTGATAGGCTGGATTAAGATGCATTATTTCAGAGGATTGCTATAAATACATTTCTGTATATCCACATTCTGGGCAGACCGCAACTCTAACATCATCTATAGTTGTTGCCTTGTGTTTTTCATCTACACGAACAACAATCCCATAACCACCGCCGTTAACTTTAAGTCTCAAATCCGATTTCATGTTTGCTCCGCACTTTTCACATTTTCTCATTGTGTATACCTCCTTAAGTCCCGATTGAGATTTCACCGGCTTTAAGAGATTTAATAACTGTTGTATTTTGTTATTAAACGGCAACTGAATTACTTTCGGCTTCCTCATAATACCTGTCAGCTATATATTCTGCCGATTCTGCCCATAATCCATTTTCTGTTTCCTGCAATGTCTTATACGTTTCTGATTTGTAAAATTTCAGTGCTGCTTTCTCGAAACTAATGTGATAATGTTGTTGCAATAATTTTAATACATCCCTTATTTGTATACATACATTCATAGTGATATCTTGTCCATTAAAACTATAAATCATTTCTGGCATAAGAATCCCTCCTTGTCAACTGCAAGTACTGTAATGCCTTCTCTGTGTGAAACGACACCTGATTATTTACTTTATTATACCGTAGCCTTTCTACAGCTTCTGATACAGTTAAAATATTGGCTATATATAACTGAACAGTCTCCATTGTATTATCATCTGCAACCGGACCTATTATCACGTCATATTTGTGCTGTAGTCCACCTTTACTTCTATTTTCTTTAATAAATTCCAGCCATTCTTCACTCAAAGCATCAAATCTTTTTACATTTAATACTGAGTTTTCTTCAAACAAATATTCGTAAACGAAATACTTCTTCGAAACTTATCTGATGAAGGTATTCATGCTGGATCATCATTTTTTCAAAAACCTGATTCCTATGAAATAGCTCAACTACATCATTTCCTGAAACATGATATTTTCTGGCATATGCTTCCATTGCCTGAACAGATAACATTTCACAATCTGTCTGTACACTCATTCTTTACTACTCCCATTTTTATGAAAATATTCCGTCTTTCACTATATACTCATTATAAACACACAGTCCCTGAATACGCAATGAGATTTTTCCAACAAAGCCGGGAACTTCATCTGATAAAACTCCAGGAAGGTGAAAAGCTAAATAGAATATCCCATATCATTGTTCCATAACAAAAAAATCTATTGTACATCATTTTTTAAGTTCATAAAAAAATTGCTATTTTATCCAACTTTCCTTCATTATATTCTGCAAAATCCAAATAATATTTTGGAATACTTACAGCCTGAATTTCTTTTTTATATAACCATTGTCTTGTTTTAGCTTCCGGAACAAAAATAACTGCTTGATTTTCACTGGAAAAAATCTCATTATAAGTACATGCTGAACGGTCTAAAACACACTTCCAATCCATATTCTCATCCTGAAAATATCGATTTAGTTGATTCAAAAATTTCTTTGCTTTTTGCATATAAATGACATTCATAATTGGATTATAATGTTCTCCCTCTATTACAGGAATTTCCCATACCAAACAACACGTTTTCATTTATAGATCCCCCTTTACAAAATGCATAACTCCCCAATTTCCTAATCAATAAAACTTGAATTTATTTGGAAGATTTTATTATCCATTCATCAAGAAATTTCATTTGTTCATCCGTATGAAACCAATGCTCTCCATTTTTCATAATAGAAAGTGTTGAATTAGTCTTCTTTACAAATTCAAATATCGTTCCATAAGCGGTAAGATTATCTTTTTCACCATACAAAATGTGCGTTGGGATTTCCCATATAATAGGATTTTCTCTTGCATAGCAAAGATAATCCCATGAAAGAGTCTCTCCAAAGGTTGTCTGAATTTCTTTTTTCTCTTTGAGTTCATCCTCTGTAACATTTGCCCAAATCATCATATCAGCAATAAGCCTTTCCATATCTACAACGGGCGAAATAAAATATGCTTTCTCTATTTGCTGATTTGATAAGGCATTGATAGCAAAATACGCTCCAATGCTATTGGCAATTACTTCAACAGTCTTGTAGTTTCTATAAATTGAATTAAAAAGTAATGGAAATTCTTCTTTTGCTTCCCATGGAAACTGTGCAGTATAGTCGAGACCAATCACATCACAATTACTAAAGAGCGGTTTGTAATGAATAGTTTCTTCAGCATTACCACCTTTTCCATGTATATAAATAACTGCTTTATCCACAATAGTTATCCTCCACAAATTCAAATTGTTACACTTAAAAAAGCGGAATTTCACCATCATAGTTTTCTGCTTTTTCCAATAGCGGTCCTTTAGCTCCCATCGTAAACGCGATGTCGCTACTGCGGATAGAGAGCAGCTCCATTCCGGGTCTCACCTTCAAAAAATCCATCATTTTCTTCGTAAGAAGAATTTGCCCCTCCTGTGAAATCTCTACCCAGCAGTAGGAACGCCCCTTGTATTTGATAAATTCGCCAGAACCTGCTGAGTAGTCAAGCAACGGTGGAGTATCGTCCAAAATGTGACCAAGTTTTGACGGATGCAAAAGGCCTTTCCGGGTGACGCAGAAGCCACCGGTAATCTTACTTCCGGTAAAAAGATATACTTTTCCTTCATCTGCAATGTGATATTCTTCCATTGCCTGCGGTGGAATCCGCAATGTTCCATCCGTCCGAATGAGTGATTTCCCGAAAATAAATTTTCCTCCCTTATTCATTTGTGGCATAAAAACACCTCCTGAAATTCCGATTTTAATGTCTCTATTATACCATAATGATACTATTATAAAAAGGAAAAAGAGCTCCTTCGAGCTCTTTTGATTCAGTTCTGTAGTCGAGTAGACTAAGACCTCTCAATCTTAGCCCCTCACAGATCCGTACGTGCGGCTTTCCCGCATACGGCTCCTCATAGTAACATTCGCTTCAATATAAACAATAGTACGTTTTAGGTTTTGCTAA